>Ga0272441_10000274_pt1 | contig 117378 bp, 111 predicted proteins | sample SSMProp6N_FD_193582 | JGI IMG/M metagenome (GOLD analysis project Ga0272441, IMG submission 193582) | Marine sediment archaeal communities from Little Sippewissett salt marsh, Falmouth, MA, United States - SSM-Prop-6N | ecosystem: Environmental > Aquatic > Marine > Wetlands > Sediment ...
GAAAAGTGACATTCCCGACAACGCATTCATGGCGGCACTCTTCCGCTATTAAATGATCTCTTGCCAGTATCAAAAAAGGGGGGGGAGAATCCGGAGATCTCCTCCCCTTTACGCGCTTACATGTGACGGGCACGAAGCTATCGTGCGATGGTCACCACAAGGACATTGCACATACGGCATATCCTTCAAAAGCGAATCGTGCTTTGTGCAGGAAATGCATACACAGCTATAATGATGTACGCGACGACACCGTACAATGCAATCCAGCATTCTCGCCTGATTGATTTCCCCTATAGTGACACTTTTTTCTTTCATCCTCGAAAGGATGCGGGAGCTTGCATGCATCCTTCCTGCGTAAAATTATTCTTTCCAAGATTCGCCCAACGCCGCAGTGTTCCCCCGACCAAACCGGACCATATGCCCCCGTGCTGCGGGTTATTCCCCATCTGATCATCATTTATGTTACCGTCGCAACAATTTCACTTGACATATGACGAGAAACCCTCTACAAACACCTACCAGTTTTGTTTTTGACTATAGAGTTTTTTATATGACCTTATAGTTTTCTATGGTATCGCCATGGCCGACAAAAAGAGCGAACGTAAAAAGATACTCGACGCGATAACCCGACAGGATATCCTTGATACGACGGTAAAGATCATAACCCGTCATGGCTTGAATGGCCTCACGATGGACAAGATCGCCACGGAAGCCCGTGTGGCAAAGGGCACCCTCTACATTCACTTTCAGAACAAGCATGAGGTAGTTGAGGCGGCCATTGAATCGAGCATTGCCCCGTTGATTGAGAAACTGCAGGACATGCTGGATGGCGATTACGCTCCGGGCGAAAAGCTACGGCATTTTACCCTTTACAATTTACAATTCTTTGACAGCAACAAAGAGTTGTACCGCGTTCTCCTTTACGATGACGAACTTTCCTCTGAGGATACAAAGCGATATCGGAGTGATTATTACTGGACTGTTGTCCGACGTGTCGCTCTCGTTGTGGATGACGGCATGAAACAGGGCGTGTTTACCCCAGCGGACCCGATGAAAGTGGCCATTATGTTCGTCGAAGCGAACCGGGCGATCACCGTACAGCGTTTTTCCCGTCATGACTCGAGAGACATCGGGAAGGATGCCGATCTGATTGCAGACGTATTCATGCACGGCATCTCGGCGCGAACGGGTAAAGAGCATAACCGCAGAGATAACGATGAAGGAAAAGAGAATCCATAAGGATACAGATCTTTAACTTCGTTCGGCAACCAACCACCACCATGGGACCGAACGTTTTTTTGCACCGTACTGCACACACGACCAAACAATGAATGGATGCACATGAAACGAGTACGCATTACCGCTGCTATGGTCCTCATACTACTTGTAATATGCGGGTGTGTGAGCCAACAGACAATTCAACAGGATCTTAAATATGCCCGTCTCGCAGCCTTCAAAGAGTGGACCAATCAAAATGAGCAGAAACCGGGCGAAGGAATCGTCATCGGCGGCACGCTCTCCCTGCGAAAAGCCCTCGAGTTGGCGATAGCAAACAACCGAAATCTCAAGATCGCCGTGGAAGAGAAAAACATTGCCATGGGGCGCACCTTGGAAGCATATGGTGAAATCCTGCCGAACGTTGCTCTGAACGGAAATTACACCAGGCAGGATGCCGATGGTGCGGACTATAAGGGTTCATTTGTCCAGACCACGCAGCGGAACATATATGCAGGATCGGTTACGGTCACACAACCTCTCTACAGAGGTGGCCTCGGTAAGGCAGCACTTCGCGCCTCACAATACTACGACGTCCTGACGGGCGAGAACATACGGAATGCCGTTCAAGACACCATTTACCGAACCACCAAGGCATACAACGAGGTACTCCTCGTTCAAGAACAATTGAAGGTCACACAAACGTATGCCGACCTTGCAGAAGCGCACATGAACAATGTTGAAACAAAACGGCGGTTCGGCACCGCCTCGGATTTTAACGTCCTGAGATCGCAGGTAGAACTTTCAAACGCCAGGACAGAATTGATCAGTTTTCAAAACAAGCTGAAACTGGCCCGTACGTCACTACTGAATATCATCGGCATATCACAGGAGAGCCGAATTGCGCTTTCGGACCACCTGGAATACACACCCCTTACCGTTTCGGAGGAAGGAGAAGTGCGGAAGGCTTTCTTGAACCGCCCGGACCTCGCTGCGGCCGAATTGACCGTGAGACTTCAGGAAGAATCTCTCAATAAGGCATACAGCAGATATTGGCCCCAGATTAATGCGTTTTATAATCATTCACTTGAAAAACCCAATCACTACTATGGGAAAAAAAATGACTGTGATGATGCGTGGGCCGCTGGCATTGATATCTCTCTACCAATCTTTGACGGTCTGAAGCGGGAAGGACGTATCGCTCAGGAACGGTCGTTACTCAAACAGAGAAATATTGGGCTTATTGACGCCCGGGAAAATGTCATTCTTGAAATCAAAAATGCTGTTCTCAGTCTGCACGATGCAGAGGAGTTGGTCGATGTCCAGAAGTTAACGATGAAAAAGGCTCAGGAAGGGCTCAGGCTTGCCGAAGTGGGATATCGTGAGGGAACCCTGGATCAGGTATCGGTGCTCGATGCACGGGCCGCCCTCACCCAGGCACAGCTCTTATACTATCAGAGCCTGTATGGACACACTATCGCGCGCCTCAATCTCCACAAAGCGGCTGGTATCTTGTCATATGATGAACAGAACCCTCAAAAGGTAAACTAATATGCTCATTTCAGATGTTTCCATACGTCGACCCGTTACGACCCTGACCGTCATGGCTGCTTTTATCATCTTTGGATGGATCGCATTTACAAACATGGGAATAGACCTGTTCCCTGAAGTCGATATTCCTGTTGTCACCGTGAAGACAGTTCTGGAAGGTGCCAGTCCCGAAGTTGTCGACGCAGATGTGACAGACGTTCTCGAGGAACAGATAAAAACCATCGGCGGTATCAAAAATCTGTCTTCACAGAGTTATGAGAGTCTTTCTCTCATCACCGTCGAATTCGAGCTTGAAAAGGACGTCGACGTAGCCGCACAAGAGGTCCGGGCTAAGGTCAACCTCGCGGAAAAAGATCTTCCCGACGACGTGGACAAACCAATCATTGACAAAGTCGATCTTGCTGCCAATGCGATCATGTGGATTGCTGTATCAGGAACGACAGACTACGCCAAGCTATCCTACTATGCGGACAAAGTGCTCAAAGAACAGCTCCAGTCGATCAATGGCGTCGGTATGATCCAGACAGGTGGGCTTCGAAACCGTGAAATTCGCGTCTGGCTGGATCCGAAAAAACTAGAAGCACGGAACCTTACGGCTCAGGATATTGTCAGAGCAATAAAACTCAAGCACGTGGAACTCCCCGGCGGCCGTATAGAGGCGGAAATAATGGAATATTCCGTCAAGGTGAAAGGTGAATATGCGTCGGTCGAGGGACTGAATGATCTCGTTGTAGCGGAACGACAGGGATCGACCATTACGCTCAAAGATGTGGGCATCGTCACCGACGGGTTCGAAGACCTGAGAAGTATTATCCGATTCAATGGGAAACCGGCAATCGGGCTGGGTGTAAAAAAACAATCCGGCACCAACACCACGGCCGTTGCGGACGCCGTCAAAAATCGGCTCGCAGAAATAAAGAAACACACCCCTGAAGGAATTCAGGTTGGCATTGCCATGGATTCCTCCGATTTCATCAAAAAGTCCATGGAAGGTGTGCAGTTTGATATCATCTTCGGTATTATCCTGACGGCACTGATCATGTATCTCTTCCTGCGAAATCTCAGAATCACCTTTATCAGTGTCACCGCTATCCCGGTATCCCTCATCGGGGGATTCGTCCTGATGAATGCCCTGGGCTTTACTGTTAATAACCTGACCATGCTCGCCATGTCACTCGCTGTGGGAATGGTTATTGATGACGCTATCGTTGTCCTTGAAAATATATTTCGTCATGTGGAAAACGGCGAAGACCGCATCGAGGCTGCACAACGGGGAACGGACGAAGTAGGGCTGGCCGTTTTGGCGGCAACCTCGTCCGTGGCAGCAGTGTTTATTCCCGTTGCTTTCATGAAAGGCATTATTGGTCGTTTCTTTTACCAGTTCGGTCTCACGGTGGCACTAACGATCATTATATCGGTTCTTGTGTCATTTACCCTGACCCCGTTTCTCTGTTCTCGGATGCTCAGGCACCAGACATCCCATAAAAAATTGTACATGGTGATTGAAAACTTTTTCACGGCAATAGAACAGATGTATCGTAAGACCCTTGAGTGGGCCGTTTCCCATCGAATACTCGTCGTGGGCATCGCCGTGGGAACCTTCATTCTCAGTTTTATGATGGTGCCCTACATCGGGTCGGAATTTGTCACTCATGCAGATGAAGGTCAATTCAAGGTCAGTTTTGAACTGGCCACAGGAACAGCCATTGAAGAGACCAACAAACGGCTTCATGAACTGGAAAAACTGATTTTTTCAAAACCGGAGGTCGACCATGCCTTTGCCGCCGTCGGGGTCGGCGGAGGTCAGGAAGTCAACAAGGGACTGATGATCATAAACCTCATTTCCAAACATAACCGTGAAATTTCTCAGCAGGAAATTATGCAAAAACTGAGAGGTACACTTCGAAGATACAGTGACATGAAGTCATCCGTTGAATACCTGTCGGCCGTCGGCAGTGCAGGAGGTCGAAACGCCGAGATTATGATTGCTCTTAAGGGCCCCGGCATAGATGATCTTGCCCGGGTCAGTTCCCAAGTGGTAAGGGATATTACCGCCCAGGGCGAGTTCGTTGATGTGGACACGGACCTCAGAATTACCAAACCCGATGTGGAGGTCCATATTAATCGAGGGATGGCCAACGATCTCGGTGTCGATGTCCGATCTATCTCAAATGAGATCTACACACTGTTCGGCGGAGTCGATGCGGCAAAGTTCAAAGATGGCGGATACCGTTATGATATTCATGTCAGGGCACTCCCTGAATACCGGATGACACCGGAGAATCTTGATCTCATTTCGGTCCGCGGGCAAAATGGGCAACTTATTAAAGGATTGAATCTCATCACCTACGAGGTAGGACGGGGTCCGAATGTCATCAACCGGTATGATCGTATGCGGTCGGCTACGCTCTATGCCGATGTGGAAGGCATCAGCGTCGGTGACGGGCTCGCAAAGGTCGAAAATATCATCATGAATACGCTTCCAAAAGATGGGAACTGGGACATGGCCCTGAAGGGGAAAACCAAAACATTCCGAGAATCATTCCGGTATCTCCTGCACGCCCTGTTTATCGCCGTCCTGGTTATCTACATGATCCTGTGCATCCAGTTCGAATCCTTTATCCATCCCTTCACCATGATGATATCACTACCCCTGTGTATGATCGGCGTGTTCGGCGCACTGCTGATTACCGGAAAAACCTTAAATATATTTTCTTTTATCGGCATCATCATGTTGATGGGCATCGTGACCAAAAACGGCATCCTGCTGGTCGATTTTGCGAACCAGCAGCGGCGCAAGGGTATGAATAAAATCGAGGCCATGCTGACCGCCGGTCCGATTCGTCTCAGGCCGATTCTGATGACGGCCTCCGCGGTGGTGATCGGTGTCGTTCCCGTTGCACTCGCCATGAGCGAAGGCGGTGAAACACGGGCGCCCATGGCCATTGCCGTTATCGGGGGCATGATTTCGTCGACACTCCTTACCCTGCTCGTCGTACCGGTGGTCTATCTTATACTGGACGATACCCAAGAATGGGTTATAACAAAAATTACTGCAGTGCGCGCACGGTTGAGAAGAGATGCAGCCGAGCGCACATAAGGGGATAAGAATGTACGGTCTATCACCAAGGAAACTAATCGCCATCGTCGTATCGGTCATCCTGGTTGCTACCATCATCGGATGCAAGAACAGCAAAGAGGCTCACAGCACAGAGGCCACACAGACAAATACACTGACCGAAGTTCAGACAGCACATGTTGCACTTCGTAATTTTCAATACGCCGTACAGGCAACGGGGACCTTGATGGCCCACCGACACACAAAGGTACATGCACTGGTTGCAGGTCAGATAGAAAGCATCCCTGTCGACATCGGCGACAGACTGGAGAGAGGAACGCTTCTTTTTAAGATTCGTGAAGTTGATTACGAACTCGCACACCGACAGGCCGAGGCCAATTTGACCCGCGCCGAGGTTATTGTGAAGGACCGGGTTCGGGAAAAAAACAGGATGCAGAACCTCTTCCGGGCAGGTTCTGCAACTCAGCAGGCACGGGATCATGCGATTACTGCATATGATGAGGCGGAGGCTGCACTTCGACAGGCCCGGGTGGCTCGAGACATTGCAAAGCAATCACTCATCGATTGCACCATTACAGGACCCTATGACTGCGTGGTAACAGCACGATATCTCGAGAAAGGTGAGTATGCCAAAAAGGGAAACGGTGTTATAGAAATCATGGATCTCACCATCCTCAATGCAGAAATGGAACTTCCTGAGTGTTATGCCGGAAAGATCAATACGGGTCTCCCCGTAGCAGTTTCAGTGACCTCACGGTTAGATTCAGTACATGGCGAAATCGTGGCAGTAAACCCTAAAATCGATCTCACCAACAGGACATTTCTGATTAAAGTCGCCGTCGAAAACCGTGACAGAACTCTTCAGCCGGGTCTTTTCTGCTCTGCCCTGTTTCATCTCCCCCTGGAGAAAAATCAAATGGCAATACCCATCGCGGCACTGAACAGTGACGAAGGTCGTTCCACGGTATGGATCGTAAAAGATGGCAAGGCCTTTCAAAAGGTTGTTCGTACCGGCGGAACGCTCGACGGGTATGTCCGGATTCTTGACGGGCTGCACCCGGGTGACGCGGTGATTACCGAGGGCGCAGGCGGTCTCGTTGAGGGTGTCCAGGTAATTGTTGCCAACCACGCATCCTAACGAAATTGATATTTTTTAACCATGGTGCTCCGCCACTGTGCTCGGAGAGATACAATAACAGGCAGTAGCGTGCCGCTCAGTGCATGACCCCCTTCCGAAAACCGTCACTCTTCTGCCACTCCACCATCCACTCACACAGAGTGTTCCCCGTATGCACTCTCCCACGGAGATCACTTCGGCGAGAAAACAGAACATTCAAAATAACTTGCATCATTTGTTGAGAATGTGCATTATTCTTACTTCAGTCAAAGCACTGGATCGAAAAAATAAAAACCGGGGGGAGCAGTGCAACGGACAGTGGTATATGGTTTAGGAGCCTTCATCATTTTTCTCTTTTTCGTATCGTCTGCCTGGCCTGAACAAAAAATACCGCCAGTAAATGTCGTGGTTTCACAGATCACAAGGGGAACGATCGCACCAGAGGGGGAATTTATCGGTACGGTCTACTTTCCGGAAGTGTCGGATGTGTCTGCCGAGGTAAGCGGAACGGTTGAAATCGTAAAATTTGAAGAAGGACAGCACATCAAAAAAGGGGCGGTACTCGTCACTCTGAATTCCGAACTTCTTGAAAAGACTCTCCGGGCCAAAGAAGCCTCGCATGAAGAGGGTCTCACCAACCTGGAGCAGGCGCGTAAAGATCTGGAACGAATTCAGACCCTATACCGAAAAAAGATTATTTCAGAAAAGGATTTTGACGACCAGCGTTTTTTGTTCAAAAGCCTGGAGAAGAAAACCGCCGCCCTCAAGGCAGACGTCGAACGTCTCGAAATAGAGTTTGCGAAGATGACGATTCGGGCACCCTTTGACGGCGTTGTAATCGAAAAACATATCGCCCGGGGCGAGTGGCTTTCGCCGGGAACACCCGTGGCGGCGATTGCAATAGACCACATAATAGATATCATCGTTGCGGTACCCGAGAAAATTACGCCGTATCTTGATCCCGGTCTGACGGTGAAAATTCTTGCGGGAGGTCTCGAACTGGCAGGAAAGATCAACGCCGTCATCCCGAGAGGTGATGTGGCCACAAGGACATTCCCTGTCAAGATACGGCTCAACGACGGCGGCAAGCTCCTCGAAGGCATGGAGGCCCGAGTAGTACTGCCCACAGATAAAAAAATTCACTCTTTAATGGTACCGAGGGATGCCGTTCTCACGATGTACGGTCAGACCGTACTCGTCGCGGTGATCGACTCAAAGGCAAAAGTTATACCTACGAAAGTCATCGGATATACCGAAACCCATGCGGGAATCAATTCGCAGTCCCTCTCCGAAGGAATGAAGGTCGTCGTAAAGGGAAACGAACGGCTCAGGGACGGTCAACCCGTCACTATCATTAAAGACGTTGACTAGGATATGGACCCAATCAAATTTTCAATAAACGAACCTGTCAAGATCATCGTTGGTGTTCTCATTATCGTCCTTTTCGGCTTTATCGGACTCCACCGCATGCCGTACCAGTTGAGTCCCAGTCTTACAGTCCCTCAGATCACCGTGACGACAATCTGGACGGGAGCCACACCGTACGAAATCGAGCGTGAAATCATCGAAGAACAGGAAAAGGTCTTCAAGGGAATTCCCAATCTTGCCGAAATGGAAAGTACCTCTTCGAACGGCCAGGGATCGGTAACCCTGAAATTCAAGCTCGGTACCGACATAGACGACGCCCTCCTTCGAGTATCAAACAAACTCAATGAAGTGAGATCATATCCTCAAAACGCGGAAAGACCCGTCATCAACGCGACGGGTGCGGCGACATCTCCTGTGATATGGCTTGTTCTGAAAGCAACCGATGACAATCCGAACTCGATCTACACCTACCGAACCTTCTTCGAAAATGAAATCAAGCAGTACATTGAACGAGTCGAAGGTGTTGCGGACCTCTTCATCGGCGGCGGCACGGAAAAAGAAATGCACATACTCGTAAAACCGGAAAAGGTGGCTGCATACGGCTTCACAATAGGTGACGTCGTCAACATACTGCAGACTGAAAACGTTAATGTATCGGCAGGGAATCTTGGTGTCGGGAGAAGAGATTTCCGGATCAGAACGGTTGCCGAATTTCAGTCTCCACAACAACTCGAAAATATGATCATTTCTTCAACGGGAGAAAAACGAATACTTCTTTCAGACATTGCAACCGTACGTTTCGGATACGAAAAACGTGACGCCGCAATAATCCACAATAAAACCGAAGGAATCGGAATCGGGGTCAAACCGGAACCGGGAGCAAATATTCTTGAACTGACCGACCGGGTCGAAAAAGTGATAACGTGGCTGAATGAAGAAAAATTAACCCCCGAGAAGATTTATATCCATTGGACATATGACGAACGTCCCTACATCAAGGGAGCAATAAACCTCGTGCAGATAAATATTCTCATTGGCGGCACACTTGCCCTTCTCGTCCTCTTCATTTTTCTCCGCAGTATCGCATCGGTGGGTGTGGTTGCCACTGCCATTCCGATAAGTGTGATCGGTTGCTTCATCTTCATGAGTGCCATGGGGAGATCACTGAATGTTGTCTCCCTCGCAGGAATTTCGTTTGCCGTAGGCATGCTTTTGGACAGCGCAATTGTCGTCCTCGAAAACATCGACCGGCACCGGAAAATGGACAAAACCGTCTTTGAGGCTATTTACGATGGGACGAAAGAGGTGTGGGGCGCTATCCTCGCGTCTTCTCTTACCACGGTAGCCGTTTTTCTCCCTGTCATCTTCATTGAGGAAGAAGCGGGACAGCTTTTTCAGGATATTGCCCTGGCAGTAACATGCGCCATTACCATCAGTCTCTTCGTCGCCGTTTCTGTCATTCCCACATTTTCCAACAGACTCTTCAGCCAGAAAAAAAATAATCCTGGGACAAGCATCCTTGCTCACTTCGGCACAACGCTCGTGGAAAAGATCATGTGCATGGTCGAACTGGCAACAAAAAATTGGAGAACAAGAACGGCAACAATTGTGACATTGACCTTAGTGTCCATAGGAATCACATATATCCTCATCCCGAAAATGGAATACCTCCCCCAGGGAAACAGGAATTTCGTTTACACGATTATGGTGCCCCCACCCGGCCTGTCATATAAAGAAAGGCTCGAGATAGGCGGAACTATTTACGCAGATATCGATCCCTATATCGGTAAAAGTCATAACAATCTACCGGGGATCAAAGACGTATTCTATATTGGTGCCGATCGCTTTATGTTCCTCGGATCGATAAGCACCGACGATGAACGACCGGCAGATCTGGTGCCACTTTTTTCAAAAACGATAAACAGCATTCCGGGTATGTTCGGGGTTAGTAATCAGGCGGGCATATTCCAGACGCGGCTCGGGGGAGGAAGAACGATCGATGTTGATGTCAGCGCTAAAGAGATGGATACAATTGTTCGAGTCGCCGGGACGATGTTCGGGATGTTGCAAAAAGAGATCCCGGGCTCCCAGATCCGGCCGGTCCCGTCGATTGAACTCCTCTATCCCGAAATCAATATCATTCCTGAAAGAGATCGCCTCAGGGCGGCAGGTATGAGTGCTCATGACCTGGGCATCAACCTCGATGTTCTCATGGATGGACGGAAGATCGGCGACTTCAAAGAAGAAGGGGAGAAAAAAATCGATCTCGTGTTAAAGGCGTCAGACAGAAACATTGCAACACCGGAAGAACTGTACCAGTCCCTCATCGCAACACCACGAGGAAACATCGTGCCCGTGTCATCTTTCTCACGGCTCGAGAGAACAACCGGTGTCACAGAAATCAGACATCTCGAACGGCAGAGGACGATTTCACTTCAGGTGACACCGCCGAAAACCATAACACTCGAAGAGGCAACGGATCGGATCAATGATACAATCATACCGTTCATGGAAAAAAAGCGTATGATAGAAGGAGTCCCCATCACCCTGAGTGGTGAGGCAGATAAATTGACGCAAACAAGACGTACCCTCCAGTGGGATTTTCTCCTCGCGGCGGTTATTATCTATCTTCTCATGTCGGGGCTTTTCAGTAACTTTATCTATCCCCTCGTGGTCATGTTTACCCTTCCCCTTGCCGCCGTCGGAGGATTCGTGGGGCTGAGACTTGTCAACCTCATGATTCGGCCACAACCGCTCGACATACTTACCATGCTCGGGTTTGTCATCCTGATCGGCGTTGTGGTCAACAACGCCATTCTTATCGTCCATCAGGCTCTCAACAATATCCGGATTCTCTGTATGGATTACCGTGAGGCGATTCTTGAATCAACAAAAACTCGGCTGAGACCTATTTATATGAGTACGTTCACAAGTATATTCGGCATGCTTCCGCTCGTTATCGCTCCGGGGCCGGGATCAGAGATATACCGGGGCATCGGCAGTGTCGTTCTCGGCGGGCTCGCAATTTCTTCGATATTCGTCATATTTATCATTCCGTCTCTGCTTATGTTTGTTATCAAAATGGAAAAAATAAAAAAGGTTGATAAAATTGATGATTTAAAGTAGGGGGTAAACTTTAAAAAAATGAAGGTGGAAATGGCAAAATGAACATTAAGGAAATCGAGGCGAAAGATCTCAATGCAGAGCAGTTTATCACAGAAAAAGTCGCCGATATTTTATCAACAGTGGGCGATGGTATCGCGATCAATGCCCTGTCGGGGGGTGTCGACTCTTCCGTGGTCACCATGCTCGCCCATAAGGCACTGGGCGATAAACTGAAATCCTATTTCATCGACACGGGCCTGATGAGACAGGGTGAATCGCAAAAGGTCGTTTCCTGGTTCAAGGAACTCGGCGTCAAGGTGGAACTTATTGATGCGCAGAAGCAGTTTTTTGCCGCCCTGAAAGGTCTGACAGACCCCGAGGAAAAGAGGGAAGCCATTACCCAGACATTCTATAAGGATGTGTTCGGCGCATGTGTGAAAGAAAGCGGCGCTATCTATCTCCTGCAGGGAACAAATTACACCGATATCGAGGAAACCGTCGCAGGAGTGAAACGACAGCACAACATCCTCGAACAGCTTGGAATCGATACGGAAAAACAGTTCGGCTATAAGGTTATTGAGCCATTAATCGAGCTCAGAAAACCTGCTATCCGCGAGATCGGACGGCTGACGGGACTTTTCGCTGAGATCTACGAGCGACCTCCCTTCCCAGGGCCGGCCCTCGCCGCACGGGTGATCGGTGAAGTCACACCGGAGCGGGTAGCGTTGGTACGAAGCGCTACGGTCATTGTTGAAGAAGAGCTTCAAAACACGGGGGCCTTTCAGTATCTTGCCGTGTTACATAACGACAGAGTAACGGGCATGAGAGACGGGAAAAGAGACTTTGGCTTGCAAATTGAGGTACGCTGCTGGGAGAGCGAGGACGCAAAGACAGGATCACCTACGCGACTCTCATATGACATTCTGGAAAAACTGGCTGACAGGATAACCTCTGAAGTCAGTGGTGTGGTGAGTGTTACCTACAATATCACGAAAAAACCGCCTTCAACCATAGAAGTAGTGTAGTAATGAACCCTGAGCCGTCGGCATACGGCAGCACATGCTGAGTGCCGACAGGTCTGTTCCCTCAGAGACAGGCACAGTGTATTTCACATCACAGATCACATGGTACATTTCACTGCTCGCTGAAAGCAGACCATTCAGAGCTTGTGGTAATAATCGACGGTTATGCGCAATTTCACACCGGCATCATTACGTTTTGCCCTTTTTCAATCAACAAACAAGGAGGTATTAACTTATGGAAGGTGGAGTCGTTACAATTCAGGACACGACGGCAAATCCGGCACCATTGGGGTTAATGGGTTTCGGAATGACCACGGTCCTTTTAAACATTCATAACGCGGGGTTCTACCCTCTCGATTCTATGATTCTCGCCATGGGTATTTTCTATGGCGGTATGGCACAGGTCTTCGCGGGCATCATGGAATGGAAGAAAAATAACACGTTTGGAACAACCGCATTTACCTCGTACGGCCTTTTCTGGCTTACGCTGGTATTCCTGCTTCTGATGAAAGCATGGGGCTGGTGGCAGGGTCCGACGGCGGGGGCGATGGCAACGTACCTGTTTATGTGGGGTCTGTTTACATTCTTCATGTTCATCGCGACATTAAAGCTCAACAGGGCACTGCAGTTTGTCTTCCTTTCCCTGACGATTCTCTTCTGGCTTCTTGCGTGGGGAGATGCCTCGGGAAGTGTAGCAATCAAGCACTTTGCGGGTTGGGAAGGAATCATTTGCGGATTTTCTGCTATTTACACGGCGATGGCACAGGTCTGGAATGAGTACTTCGGCAGGACCGTCCTCCCCCTAGGACCGGTCTCATAGGAACAATAGTCTAACTTTCACAAATACGTTACAGATGAAATTGCGCATAACCTCCTTCATTCCGTCACATTACTGAAAACAACATCGCCCACCCTTTTATCATCGCCTGGTCACGTGTTTCCCACGGCTCGGCATATTTTACCTGGAAGAACACACCTGATGTGCTACAATATCCGGCGTAGACTATATGCACCGAAAGAGTACCCGGCATGAACATACACGCCAAGAAGATCGCTGCTGCACGACTCTCAATAGTTTCGAATAGTGTCCTGATGATCATGAAACTGATCACGGGCGTGGCAATAGGGTCAGTGTCCATCATTTCAGAAGCCATTCACTCGGCAATCGACCTTCTGGCAGCAATTATTGCATTTGTTGCAGTACACATCTCGGGAAGACCGGCCGATGAAAACCATCCCTTCGGACACGGGAAAATAGAGAACATATCCGGAACAATAGAGGCACTCCTTATTCTGATCGCCTCCGGGTGGATTATCTATGAGTCGGTTCACAAGCTTTTTCACCCGAAACCTATCTTCTATCTGGTTTGGGGCGTTGGCATAATGTTGCTCTCAGCGATCACGAATGTCGTCGTATCGCATATTCTCTTCGAGACGGGGGAAGAAACGGATTCCATAGCGCTCCAGGCTGACGCCTGGCACCTTCGCACCGACGTGTATACGTCGGCAGGCGTGATGATAGCCCTTGCCATCATCTGGGCAGGCGGCCATCTGATGCCGGATGTGCCACTCCTCTGGATGGACCCCGTAGCCGCCATGATCGTTGCCGCTGTGATCATCCATGCCGGCATCAAGCTGACCGTACGGTCAGCGCGTGATCTGATGGATACCACCCTCCCCGCCGAAGAGGAACAGTTGATTCGAACCCTGATCGCACACCAGTATCCGCGGGTACACGGATTTCACAGACTCCGCACCAGAAAGGCAGGAAGCGACCGGTTCATCGAATTTAACATGATGGTTGATCCTCAAATGTCCGTCGAAGACTCTCATCGGATTACGGAAGAACTCAACGACCGGATCGCCGAGCAGTTGGCCCGGACAAGCGTTACCATTCATGTCGAGCCCTGCGACGGCCGATGCGACAATCACTGCCAGGAAAATTGTCTCCTGTCTGAAGAAGAACGAAAAACCATAAAACATTCATACCGTCATAAAACCCGACTGTATCCCGGCAAGACCTGATAGCTCACTACGCCGCTTCCCCGTTTCATCGGCCCTCAAATTGGGCTTTTCTCTTTTCCATGAAGGCGGCAATGCCCTCCTTTGCATCAGGCGATTTCCCCGCCATAGTAATACCTCTGCGTTCCAGCTCGAGCTGCTGCTCCAGAAATCCAAACAATGAATGATTAAGATTTTCCTTTACCAGAGCAAACGAGGCAGTAGGTCCCTCTGCAATCTTCGACACGATTTCGTACGTAACGTTTACGAGGTCCGCATCTTCTACGACTCTATTGACAAGACCATACTCCAGCGCCTGATCGGCATTCAACAGGGGATCCAACAGGGCAAGTTCTGCGGCCTTCCCATAGCCAACCAGGAGAGGAAGCGACAGCGCCCACCCCCCGTCAGGGACAAGACCGATTGACGTATAGGCCTGCTTGAACTTGACCGATTTTCCGCACACGCGCATATCACAGGCAGCAGCCAGGCTTATGCCCCCTCCTGCTGCGACACCATTGATCATTGCCACAACCGGCTTTGGTGTTCTTCGGATACTGGAGACAACCCTGTTCAACGACACTACAACCTGATCGACTGATCCTGAAATATCTTCAGAACGCTCAAACAGGGCAACATCGCCCCCCGCGCAGAATGCTTTTCCCGCTCCCGTGATAACAACAGCCCGTACATCCTCGTCATTCGTGCACAACTCCAGAGCTTTGACGACATCCTCTCCGATACCGACGTTCAATGCATTCTGAGCCTCAGGCCTGTTGAGTTTGATGGTCCCGATACAATCTGATCGTTCCAAAATGACATAATCAAAAGTGATACTCATGCTCCCTCCTCATAATTCATTTCTGTGGTGTCAAAGGAACAATTACAAGGATTCAGTTATGTTCATCCTCCCTGCTATCCCCGTCAGTTTATAGTTTATAGCGGAATACGATTATTGAATCAATATAATCATGGCACATGGATTGCGCAAAATCCGGCACCAGATTGACATACCTCCCTATTTACGGTAGAAAATGCACCTGTAAGACATTCATATATCAATGACGCATCGGGAGGGAACACATGGGCAATCTGATCGAAAGGGGAAAGGAACTACTCACCAATGCCAAGAAAATCCTTGTATTCACCGGAGCCGGGTTAAGCACGGAATCGGGCATTCCTGACTTTCGCAGTCCCGGTGGTGTGTGGACCAAATATGACCCATCGAAATTTTACTTCGACAGGCTTCTCACCGACGAACGGGCCAGAATCAAATACTGGCAGATGAGCAGAGAATTCTACCGAACCATGAAAGACGCTGCGCCCAACCCTGCTCATCTCGCAATCAAGAAGCTGGAAGATTCAGGAAACCTTCTCGCCATTGTTACCCAGAATATCGACAATCTCCACCACGAGGCGGGCAATTCCCCGGATAGAATCATCGAGATACACGGCACGGCATTTTCTGTCTCTTGTCTCCACTGCGGAAAGCGATACGAAAGGGATGAAATCGAAGATCGCCTGGAGTCAGGCCTGCAGGTACCATGCTGCGATGTGTGCTCCGGATTTTTAAAACCTGACACTATCTCTTTCGGTCAGGCCATGCCCCAAGACAAGATGGCACAGGCGATGAGATACGCAGAAGATTGCGACACCTGTCTCGTTCTCGGTTCCTCGTTAGTGGTATATCCCGCCGCGTCCGTTCCGATACATGCGGCAGAAAATGGCGCACGCCTCATGATTGTCAACCGCGACAAAACCCCGCTCGATTCAATGGCACACGTCGTAATCAATGATTCCTTATCAAGTGTCATGCAGGAACTGATATGAACCCTACCCCACAATTATCGTAACACTGCAATAACCGTATCGAGCATGATGTTCATGTTATCCATTCTATCACGGAAGAGACATCAGATGTCGGACATCATGTCCGAAGGCTCGACAATCAGGGTAAGACCTTCCACTTTTCGGACCACCACGGGGTGATCTTTTTCAACGAATGAGTGGGAATCGGTGAGTTCTGCACGCCAGAGTTCACCGCGAACTGAGATGTAGCCCGACGGACTGAGGGGTCGTGTCGTTTTTCCGACGGCCCCGATCATGGGATGCAACGTTGTACTGTAATCCCAGTCGTAGGCACTCCACGTGAACGGAAAGAACGCCACGTCCTTGATAATCCATGCAATAACGAGGATCATCCCTACCCACAGCGGAAAATGAACGGCTTTACGAATCAAGAGCAGAATGGCGACGAAAACGACAAACGCTATCGCCTGTATAAGAGTATACCGCACAACGATCCGCCATGTCCATCCACGCTTACTCATGCCCCTCCTTTACCATCCGCGACGACAGATTTCCACCATTGCTTTGTCTTGGACCAATAGACAGACATGAATGCTTTCATATGTTTTGTCAGGCTAATTTCTTTCCTTCGATTTCAAAAAGGTGTGATCTGCTTACTGATACGTATCCCTCATGCCCTGTATATAGAAATGACACGCATAAAAAAGATACAACGAGTATGACATTAAAAGGATATGTTCGATCGTCTCTTCTTCTCCCTGCTGCCTATTACCAATCCGATGATTAACCCGAACAGAAGCACCAGGGCGCCAGTCAAGAACCATTTGTGCGTCTCGGACGATTTCAGGAGGTTATTTTCATCAATCAGTCCTTGCATCCTCTTATTGGCCTCTTCCATCTCAAACTGGTTCTCATCATACTCTTTCTTGAGCGTAAGGTAGGTTGCAGCTCCTTTCCGAAGCGTGTCGTACTTCTCGGTCATTTCTTTCAATTGACCATGCACCTCTGTAAACTGCCGGGTGAGTGCCTTTTCCCTCCCACGGGTTTCGGCCAATTCATTTTGCAGGCGGGGGAGTTTCGTTTTCAACTCATCGATTTCATCCCTCATCTGTAGTGCTTTTGTCTCCCACGGAAGCCTGTCCATCAAATACCGTGTCAACACCCAGCCTTCCTTGTCATCGCCCATAAGACGGACTAAGCTCCAATCACCTTCTGTTTCCATAACCTCCACCTGTTCGCCCGAGGCAACAAAAGCCAATATTTTATTCCCCGTGGTGGGGCCTGTTCTGAGGGTAATTGTAAAGGTATCTTTCACATAGGCCTTTTCGACTGCCGTCACCTGCCCTGCCATTGTCAGGAACACCACTCCGAACGCAACCATCAGCATTATACATTTCTTCATGTCATCACTTCTCTCTCTTCGATATCATGCCCTTATCTTTAGACAATCGGAAAAAATATTTCAAGCTATTCCTTGCATTTATACGTTTCTAAAAGACAGAAAGCACACTTCACCTTCACACACAAAAAATCCCTCTTCTAGAATTCAAAAAGGATGCCTAAAATGTAACCTACCGTAATATTTCATATTTACAACACACCCGGGAGTAAGGGTGTAGACTTTTCCCTTCATATAAACGTTCCATTTCAGGCAATGTACTGAGAAATGGTCACTTTTTATGTGTACAGAATTTGACATAGATCTGTTTGTTTTGACAGACTCCCAAGAGTATACTTTGTGGTATAACCTCACAAAAATCTCTTCCATAACATAATAACTTTACGTTATAGTAGCAACAGCTGGAAAGATTTTCTCTCTTCTGCCAGAGCGATTGAGATGAGTCCGAACAATTGTGAACTTCACGAGGAAGGAAAATCATGAAAGCTCTTTTTTATTGGGTCGTGTATCCCTTATTTCGTCCTCTGTTTCTTCTCTTTGTCGGCATTAACACCTTTATATTGGGGGGGCTTGCCATCGTGATTTCCCCCCTGGATCCGAAGGGCAACATGGCCCATTATGTCGGGCGGTTCTGGTCGTTGCTGAACCTCTTCTGCAATGGCACACGTGTAAAGATTATCGGAACGGAAAAAATTGACCCGAACAAGCCCTACATCGTCATGTCGAATCACCAGAGCCATTTCGACGTGTGGGCATTGATAGGAAAGTTGCCATTGCAGATACGGTGGATCGTCAAGAAAGAATTGCGAACGATACCCATATTCGGCTATGCACTCACTCGGATGGGACACATCTACATCGATAGGCAAGATCGGGATGACGCATACAAAGGAATGGATAGAGCGGTCGAAAAGATCAAAAACGGGACGTCTGTTATCATCTTTCCCGAAGGAACGAGGAGCTCTGATGGTCGCCTTTTGCGATTTCGTCTGGACGGTGCAACCATTGCCACAAAGTCAGGCGTTTCGATTTTACCCGTTACCGTTAATGGCGGGCGGTTCGCGTTGCCGACGAGAACGCTTGCCCTGATGCCGGGGAAGATGCAAATCATTATTGGAGATGAGATCGACCCCACACGATTCGTCGAGGGGGACAGAACAGCGCTTATGGCCGAGGTAAAGGCCGCCATCGAAAAAAATCTCGACCTCGAATATGGTTCACTAGTATAACCATGCACTTCTCGTTCCGTACCGGCACATACGGCATATTCAGGAATTCATTATCCAGAAAAAAACATTAAGGAGTGCCGCATAGCTTGTCCATAGCAGATAGGGCACAAGCAACCATCCTGCCTGTCTGGACACTCTGAAGAACCGCATCACCGTGGAACAGACAGCTATCCAGAGAAGCAGAATCTCGACGAGGGCTGCCTCGATCGACCGGAGTCCAAAGAATAGAACGGGCCACGCTGCATTGAGCATCAATTGCCCGGCAAAGATAAAGAGAGCACCTCGCACCGTGCGATGGTGAAAACCCTTTCGCCACACTAAAAATGCCGCTATTCCCATGAGCGCGTAAAGGACAATCCAGACAGGGGCAAACACCCAGGCCGGTAGCGTGAAGGCGGGTTTGGTGAGGGTGACATACCAGTCCGGAATTGCACTCCTCGTAAAAAACGCCCCCACCACCCCTGCGGACTGGCATAAGGCAATGCTGACAACAAGGGCTCGGCCGTCATCTGTTGTTTTGCATGTCATAATAAACCAGCAGGAGTCACCCGAGAGTGAACGAACATGATACTATCACGTTTATCTGACACTCTTTATGATGATTTCTTCCAGATTTTTTGCACTACAGTCGACAACCCTCGCCTCATGCCTTTCAAGTGCGGCCTGGTACTTCAATCCTGCCCCGGTGATGATGCATGCGATAACATCATCCTTGGTAAGAATCTCTTTCTCACGCAGTTTCATCACAGCTGCCAGTGAAGCCGCGGAGGCGGGCTGTGCGAAAATCCCTTTATCGGCAAGACGTCGCTGGGCACAGAGAATCTCGCTGTCGTCGACGGCAACGATACGACCGCCTTTTTGCCGTATCTTTCGCAGCACCTCGTTGCCGCTGGGAGGAGCGGGGTTCGCGATAGCACCGGCGATGGTCTCCGGATGTGCGACCGGTGCAACTGTCTCTTCGCCGCGTATAAAGGCATTGTAAATGGGGGCGCACCCCGCTGCCTGCACACAGATCATTCGCGGGATCTCACGTATCAGGCCGCAGCGTTTGAATTCTTCGAATCCTTTCATGATGCCTCTCGCATTCCCGCCCGAGCTCGTGGGAACCACCACGTAGTCGGGAGGCGAAAAATGCATCTGCTCACAGATCTCGAATGCGATCGTTTTTGAACCCTCAACCCTGAACGGAGAATCCGAATTGATAAAATAAATGCCTTCCTTTTGCCCCACCTCGAGGGAACGATAATAGAGACTTCCGTATCCACCTTCTACTCGCAACAGAATCGGGTCATGGATAGCAATCGGTTTGATTTTTTCAGGCGGGATGTGTGAACTGACGATAATGATCGTTGCAAGGTCTGCTTTTGCCCCATATGCGGCAACCGATACGGCCATATTCCCGGTGGAGACCGTTCCAATTACCCGGACGCCGCACTGAAGGGCGTGCCGCACTCCCGTAACGGTTCCCCTGTCTTTAAACGACCAGGTGGGGTTCTGACTTTCGTTTTTCAGAAGGATGCGCCGGACGTGCAACTCTTCTGCAAGTTCCGTCGCATCTATGAGGGACGTAAACCCCTCGCCGAGGGATATGTGGTGAAAGATATTTTGGAAGGGGAAAAAGTCGCTATAGCGCTCGAGTATTGTTTGCGTTAAGCGCCCTCCTTCTTTGATTCCACCGGATGTTACCGTTTCGACCTCCAGCGGTTCACCACATATATCGCAGCGAAAGACCGGAGCATCACCGGAGAATGTCTTCTTACAGTTCGTGCAGATAAGGGATGCTGTTTTCATTCTACAGAAAAGTCAAGAGACCTATGACGATTTATTTCGTTGTTTACCAGTAAGTGTTTTGATTACCCTATCATTTTTTTACTACAAGGATCGGTTTATTGATCCGCTTCACCAGCCTATACGATACAGACCCGAGCAACATGCTGTCAATATTGCTCTTACCATGAGATCCGGCAACTATCACTGATGCATTCTCTTCATCAGCGACACGCAGGATTTCGTCACAGGGCCCTCCTTTCTCAACCCGCACCTTTACCCTCATACCGCTTTCTTTCAATTCTTCCTCGATAGGATCGATTTCAACGCGCGCCTTCCGTTCCATTTCTTCCAGAATATTCGCGAAATCCTTCTTGGCAAAACGGGCAAGATCGCCAAGCCCTCTTCGGTCGATCACATGGAGAACGATTACCTCTTCTGCTCCCGCACCCTTCAACTGTTTGATGAAGTCTATTGCCGTCATTGCTTCATCTGAAAAGTCAGTGGGAAATAAAATTTTCTCAAACATTGTCTCCCCCTTTCCCCAGTGAACCGCTAGTGATCCCCTCGTACCCGCCGGTGACTGCGGCACCTACATCCGTTATTTTTTCTCGCCACCGAACGGCCACTTGAACTCTTTGGGAAGTTTCTTTTTGATATCCTCGGGGATCTTGAAGAGAGATCCTTTTCCTTTCCCCTCTTCGGCATCGCCCTGCCCTGTCGTCTCGCTCCTGTCGGAACCACCAAATAGCAGCATCATATTTGATACTTGCTTATATCCGGGTGGAACGTCAAACAGTGAAGACGGCTGTCGCCCCGGTTTGATTTTTCTGAGTTCCGTCATATGCCCATCATCGCTCTTTGTCCGCACGGGCAGAGCAAGACGTTTCGAGATCCATACCGTCGATTCGCTCTTTCTGGCGATACCGAAATATTTCACCGTGGTCACCACGCGCTTCTTTGTGCATTTGAATCCCTGAACCGTCTCAGTACCGATAATTTTTTCCGTCTGCCCTATGTGCTGTTTCAGCGCTGTTTGCATATCTTCTTCGCTGAGCGGTCTTTCCAGATATTTTTTTTCTTTCGGATTCAGCATCCAGTGAAGATTCCGATCCCTGCGAAAGATGTTGATCATGGTGCCCTCTGCCTCTGGAGGTTGAAAGTCCATTCTGATCTTTTTCGGTGTCATATATATCTTCCCGGCACTGAGCACTTTGCCGCTCGGGTCTATCGCTACCTGTTCAGCGGAGAAACTCTGAATTTCTGCACCGTATCCGCATGCGTACCACGCCGCTACCACTACCACGATGACGAAACAGGCAATAAACCGCTTTCCTCCCGTAAAAAACTTGCAAGCCTTCATCAAACGCCCTCCCTATGATCTTTTCGGTCGGTTGTAACCGCTGATATATGTTATATTGCCATCACCCCCAGAACAACTCTTTGACGTATAAAAAGAGGATGACCCCTGAAAAGGCAAGCTTTATCCCGACGCTTACCATGATTCCTACAAACACACCCCAGCCTGCACGGAGGGCCTCTGCAGCACCTTTGCGCGCGAACAATTCTCCCACCAGGGCGCCCAGAAAAGCACCGAAAAACAGTCCCCATGGAGGAATAACAAAAACCCCGGCGAGCATGCCGGCAACAGAACCGCCCACACCGTATTTCGACGCCCCGAATCTTTTTGCCCCCTCTGCGGGAACAATATAGTCGAGAAAGGTGACCGCCACCGTAATGGCCCCCATAATGATCAGAAATGGTATACTGAAGGCCTCCCAGTGCTTTGCGTATGAAATGATTATCAACGCAAGAAAACTGAGCGGAGGACCCGGAATTATGGGCAGCACACAACCGATGAAACCACAAAGCGCAAAGAGAAGTCCTGTTATTACAAGCGCATAAAAAAGCATACGACCTCTTGTTCCCACAGGAAGTGAATCTGTGTCAGTGTACACTACAGTCTTTTAGAAAGTAAACGAAAAAGGAACGTATCTTTTCTTTTACGCGATAAAAACGTTTTTTTCTCTCGAAAAATGATTGATTTTTTGTGCATACTTCAGCAGATTGGTAGAAAGAAACTGCAGGAGTCCTCCATGCGCATATATGCAACTGCCGATATTCATGGAAAAAAAGAAAGGATCAGGGCGATACGAAACACTATCACGGAACTCAGGCCCGATGTATTGATCGTTGCGGGCGACATTACACACTACACACAGTCCGCTTCGGTCATTCGAGAGGTAAATACTCTCCCCATACCAGTTCTCGCAGTACGGGGAAATACGGATCGTGCGACAGTCGACGGTTTTATAGAAAGTGCACCAAATATATCGTCACTCCATCTGAAAGAGGTACGTATCGGCGAAATTTCGTTCATGGGGATTGGTGGCACGATCCCCGTTCCGTTCAGCACGCGACTGTGTCTCAGAGAGAGTTCTCTCCTTGCGAAGGCCCACTCGCTCATCCAGAGACACTCCGTATTGGTTGTCCATCCCCCACCGCGGGGAATCCTTGATGAGGCATTCGGGCGATTTCATGCAGGATGTAAGGGCCTTCGTGATCTTGTCGTACAGTGCCAGCCACGGCTTGTCGTATGCGGTCATATCCACGAGAGACGCGGGACCGCACATCTCGGTAAAACAACCGTTGTTAACTGCAGCATGGGACGCAGTGGAACAGGAACCATCATTGAATACGACAACGATACGGCCCCTCACGTGACGATGATCGATTGATCATGTTCGGGAGCACAGCTCCCTCAGTTTTTCTCCGAGCCGCACCGCACCGAAGGATGATCCATGAGCGGGGAACATCACCGTCACCCCCTGCGATAGGAGATATTCCCAGCTTTGGAAAAGTCGCTCCACGTCATCGGCAAAGGGCGGGAAAATGGGCCCGGCCCCAAAGGGAAGATAGTTGATACCCAGATCTCCGACAAATGCCTCTCCGCCCGGGAGCACGATGGAGATTGATCCCTCTGTGTGCCCCGGTGTTGGGATGATCCTTCCGGGAATCCCATACGCATCGATTGATATCTCATCCGTAATGATAATATCCGCTTCAACCGGAGAAAAATGGAAGAACTGGGGATGGATATTGAGGAGCCTGTGTGCAAGCCACATGAGCGTGCTGCCGAGTACATTCGTTCCTCGGGGGAGAACGACCGTTCCCTCACGCAACAGAGAGGCTTCGCTTTTATGAACGGCAATGGGACATTGACATAGTTCTCTGATGGCCTTCAAACTCCCGACGTGATCATAGTGAACATGTGTCACAACAATAAGCTTAATCCATTCGGGATCAATTCCTTTTTCCCCCAGCGCCGCTCGAAACGTTTTCTCCTTTTTGGCAGCACCGGCATCGACAAGAACATAGCAGTCACCGTCTCCTACGAGGTAACAATTGCATATACCAAGAGAGATTGTATGAACAGTGACCATCATCACACCCATTCCTCAGCAAAACAGGATTTCAACCACAGAGGAATACAATTTGCTGCGAGGCAACACCGTAACTGTTCACAGACGGAATAATCCGTCGGAAACGCCATGGGCTCGGGCAAATCATCGATGGGGAAAAATGCAACGTCAATCGCATCGGAACCCGCTTTCAGTTCTCCCCCCATCCGTGTCCCCCACAGCCACACGCCCACCGTCAATTGTGCGGCATCGTGAAAGTTGGAATGTACCGAAAAGACCGGACCGACAGCAACTTCCAGTCCGGTTTCTTCTTCGAATTCCCGTTTCGCCGCCTGGCGAAAATCCTCACCCCATTCTACATGTCCACAGGGAATACACCACATTCCCTCAAACGATCCCAACCGTTTTACCAGAAGTACCCTGTCACCTTCGACGACAATTACTGCAACACCAACAGTCGGATTTTTATAGAAATACCTTTTACACGGAGCACAGTAGCGCCGTGTCTTTCCTCCGTCTGATTTTTCCTGGAGGACAGTTCCGCAAAAAGGACAAAGCCTATATTCCATAACACTTCCATCACCGTCTCTTCTATCATTGGCACCGGGAGAAACACCAGGTGCAACCCGAAATTAGCCTTCCCACTACCGTGTCAGTTTGACCAGTGCAAAAAGAACGACAATCAGAAACACCGCGATGCCGACCACAATGATAAAACCGTATTGTGCCGCCGGCTCAAGACCGTTGTACCACACAACGAACTGCTCATAATACTGATGGTACAGATTGACCACTTTGTCTACCATAACACCTCCATCTTTCCCAATAGAGCATCGCCCGAGTGCATTGCATGCATCATATATCGACCGGTATCACCGAGTAAAGACAAATATACACCGCCGTGACACCATTATTCCCCGAAAAGGGATATCCGAATATGCATCGATACGTTGACATATGGAAATCCATGACCTATATTTATAACGTTATGGTATAATTATGCAGGTAGTATCATGGAGGTTTTGTCCGAGATGGAAGGAGTACTGATCAGTATTACCATTCTTGCCGTATGGTTCATTCTCATGTTTTTCGTGTTTCCCAAAATGGGAGTGAAAACGTGACTGAGCCAGGCCTGCCAGTTGGCAGGACAAAAGGGGAAGAAGACCCAGAGCTCAGAAACTCAAGAAGACGATGCAGAAAAAGCCTCATAGTATTGTATATTGACGCTCCCTGCAGCAACCTGCGGGGAATGCGCGCGCCCACGAATTAGAACAGGAGCTATACAAAGAGAAATAAGTGGTCTCTTTACCCGAGCTTCACTGAAAAGGAACCCGGAAAAATCTTTCGTTGACCCGCGTTTTTGTGATAAAGTTTTCATAATAGTTATTGTACTGTGTTACACAGCAACAGTCCTGCACCGTGCCTGATTAACCGTGAAATCAACATACCGTCAATCACCGTAAACAGCATATACCGTCACGACCTCTTTTCCCATGGCCTCATAATTATAGACCATGTCCCGGAGCTGTTTCTATGGCAACAAAGGAATTGAAAATTGCCGTTATCGGAGGAGGCGTTGCCGGCACAGTCGCGTCGTACCTCCTGCAGCGTCGACATGATGTGACCCTGTATGAAAAGAACGAGTATCTTGGCGGTCACACCCATACGATTGTGATTGACCACGGTCTTGATACCGGAACACCCGTCGACACAGGTTTCATCGTCTACAACGACAGAACATACCCGTTGTTCACCACGTTTCTCTCACAACTGAATATCGCCGTGAGAAAAACCGAGATGTCATTCAGCTATACCAACAGACAGACCGGCCTCCAGTATGCAAGCAGAAATATGGATTCCCTGTTTGCCCAGAGGCAGAATGTGTTTCGCCCTGCGCACTGGAAACTCCTCGCCGACATCATTCGGTTCAACAGAACGACGCTCAGGCTTCTTCGTACAGGAAAATTGCAAGGCCTATCTCTCGGCGAATATGTTGCCCGTGAAGGATTCAAGGAGAATCTCATCGAAAACTACCTGGTTCCCATGGCGGCTGCCATCTGGTCGACACCTGATCTGAAGATGATGGAGTTTCCGGCAGAAAGCTTCTTCCGCTTCTTTGAAAACCACGGGCTCCTCTCCGTGACTGATCAACCCCAGTGGTATTATGTCCACGGAGGAAGTCATTCATACATACAGGCATTTTTGAACATCTTCAGGGGAACGGTAAGACTCAATCACAGTGTAGCGATGGTACGGAGGGAACACGCGGGGGTATCCATATTTTTATCGAACAGGGCTGAAAAAACGTTTGACCGAGTGGTTATTGCAACACATGCGGACGAAGCGTTCTCCATGCTCTCCGATCCTTCAGACGAAGAAACTCGTCTCCTTTCACCCTGGAGATATGCACAAAATCACACCGTGTTGCATACTGACATCTCTCTGCTTCCTCCCAACCGGCGGGCCTGGGCATCGTGGAATTATCAGACGGCCAAGGGCATCGGGGCGGAATCACCGGTAACCGTCACCTACGACATGAACCGATTGCAAAAGCTCACGGCACAGAACCACTACTGTGTGACGCTCAACCCGCCAAACCCGATCCCGGACGAACATATTATCAGGGAAATAGATTATCATCATCCCATGTATACTTTCGAAACAATGGCGACACAGGAGGACCTCGCGAGCCTCAATGGTCAGAGAAATACATATTTTTGCGGCAGCTACTTCGGCTATGGATTTCACGAGGATGCCGTACGCTCGGCTGTCCGTGTTGCAGAGCAATTCGGTATAACCCTATGAACTCAAAAATATACATTGGACAAATACAACACACACGGCTTGCACCCGTGCGACATCAGTTGCAGTATCCGCTGTACATATACTGTTTCGACCTCGATGAGCTACAGGATATTGATCGATCACTCCCCCTTTTCGGCTACAATCGTTTTCGCCCTGCATCGATTTACGATAGCGACTACCTCGATAACAGAAGCGGCACGATCAGGGAAAAACTTGACCGTTTTCTGGCACCATTCGAATATAGCGAAAGAATTAAAGCCGTCATGCTGATTACCTCGGCCCGCTATTGTAACTATGTATTCAACCCTGTCAATTTCTACTACTGCTTTTCAGCCGACGATGAACTCATCTGCACAGTCGCCGAGGTAAATAATACCTTCGGTGAACGGCACGTATATATCCCCCGCATGAACAACGGGGACACACAGGGGTTTCCTTACCGGTTCACGACGCGGAAAGAATTCCACGTCTCTCCGTTCAACGACATGGCGGGAATGTATGAATTCATATTTTCCGATATCAGGAAAGAGTTGAACATTCGCATAAATCTCCTCCGCAATGGAGAGCTAACATTCTATGCCGAGCTATGGGGGAATCCAATACCCCTTACCGCATTGAACCATGCAAAGACACTCCTCGTGCACCCCCTCACCCCGTCCCTGACGATCCCTCGCGTCTATTGGGAAGCAGCAAAACTCTCCTTTCTGAGAAAACTATCCTACCACCCGAAACCCGTTCCCATCAGCATGATGACCATCAGAAAGAATCCGCCCACATTCTTCCAGAAACGATGCATGAGCTTCATAGTGAATGTACTGGAGCGAACGGGACACGGTCATCTCACAATGACATTCCCCAATGGCACGGTACGACACTTCGGCAGCACCGGAGTAGAAAACGGCGCGCGGATGTACATCAACGATTTCAGATTTTTCTCCCGCGTGGTACTGTCAGGTGATATCGGACTCGGCGATTCATACATGAAAGGTGAGTGGGACAGTCCCGATGTCGCTGAAACAGTAACGTATCTCCTCGAAAACAGTGGCACGATTTCGGACGGAGATTTCACCACGACGGCATATTCACATATTCGTGACCGAATCCTCCATATGGCACGAGAAAATACCCTGGCGGGAAGCAGACGAAATATTCGACGCCACTACGATCTCAGCAACGATTTCTTCAAAACATTTCTCGACTCCACCATGACCTACTCATGCGCCATTTTCAGATCTCCCAAGGAGACACTCGAAGATGCCCAGAAAAACAAGCTCCACACAATTATCGCAAAAGCACAACTGGAAAAAACCGATCACGTGTTAGAAATCGGCTGCGGCTGGGGAAGCTTTGCCATTGAAGCGGCCAAGATAACAGGATGTCGCATGACCGCCATTACCGTATCGCAAAGACAATTCGAGTACACCCGGGAACTGGTACACATGCACGGGCTTAGCAATCGCATCGCCGTCCTCCTTAAGGATTTCCGTGAAGTGACAGGAGAATTTGACAAAATCGTTTCGACCGAAATGATTGAAGCGTTGGGACACCGATATCTCGGTACATTTTTCAGATGCTGCGACCGTCTCCTGAAACAGAACGGCCTTATGGTCCTCCAGACCATTACCATACCCGACCAGCGATACGACCGTTACCGAAAGGGGGTGGACTGGATACGCCGGCACATCTTCCCCGGAGGACATCTCCCCTCATTGACCGCCCTCAGTACGGCCATGACCAGGCACTCATCTTTCAACATTGAACACGCCGAGGACATCGGCCTCAACTACGCTAGAACGTTACAGGAGTGGCGGACACGGTTTGTCGAACATATCGATGATATCGCCGAGATGGGATTTGATCGAACCTTCCGGCGAAAGTGGCTGTATTATTTTGCCTGTTGCGAGGCAGCCTTCGCAGCACGGAGGCTCGGTGACCTGCAGCTGGTCATCGGCAGACTGCGATAAGATCGGGCCCTGTGGTTGACTCGAAAGGAATAGAAGAAAAACACGCTCCGGAGGTATATGATGCAGAAAGAACTGTTACTCATTGTTACATGTTCTTTGATGCTGCTCCAGTGTTCGGGGAACCGCCCGGCGAACTTGGGACTCACCGGCGGGAAGCTTGCACCATGTCCGCAATCACCAAACTGTGTCTCATCACAGAGCGAAAGCGAAAAACACTTCATTGACCCTCTCATTTTTTCCGGTCCGTTGACCGAAACCCGAGAGATGCTCGTCTCAGCAATTCGCACAGTGAAACGGGCAAAAATCGTCACCCTTGAGAACAACTATATCCATACGGAATTTACCTCAGCACTGTTTCGCTTTGTCGATGATGGTGAATTTTACCTGGATGAAGCCGCCCACGTTATCCACATGAGGTCAGCATCACGTCTGGGCTATTCCGACCTCGGGGCGAATCGAAAGCGAATGGAGTCAATAAGAGACCGACTCGTCACACTTCAGAAGAAAAAGGAGTAAAACCATGTCTTTTTGCAGACACAGTACAATTCTGATTTTGCTACTGACAATTGCAGTATCGGGGTGTACCGCGAAGAAAGGTCAGGAGGTATTTGCTATGACGAATTACACAAAAGCCCTTGAAAGAACGGCCCCGGAAACCATGGGAACCGTGCCGCCGGGCTCAGAGGACGAAAAACGGGCTATTGATCGTTTTATGTCCTTTTATGCTGTCTTTTCCGGAGATGTGATTAAAAAAAACGTACGCGACGTGTATGCTGATAATGCCTATTTCCGAGATGGAACCAAAGAAGTGGAGGGGCTCGACGATATTGCAGCGTATTTTCTCAAGAGCGCCGACACCGTTCATACGTGTACCTTCGACATTAAGGATATCGCGGTCCACGACGGCAACTACTACTTCCGATGGATCATGCACCTGACGACGAAACGCTGGAAAGACCAGCCCATGAAACCCGTCGGGATGTCTCACGTGCGATTCAACGGAAACGGAAAGATCGTCTTCCACCAGGACTACTGGGACAGCACGATCATCTATGAAAAGGCTCCCATCGTCGGCACAATCATTCGGTGGATAAAAAAACAATTTTAGCCCCGACCAGGTAATGTCAAAAGCAAAAACTCTCAGACTGATTCTCGGTGACCAGCTCAATGAACGGCACTCGTGGTTTCGTGAGAATGATCAGAGTGTCATTTACGTCCTGATGGAAGTTCTTCAAGAGGTCCGGCACGTTACCCCCCACGTTCAGAAAGTGGTGACCTTTTTTGCATCGATGCGCACCTTTGCCGACTGGCTTCGCAGCAGGGGGCACCAGGTCGTCTATATCTCCCTTGATGATCCCAACAACCAACAGGCATTTGATGATAATATCGCGCTCCTTATCGACAAGGGTAGATTTAAGGAATTTCAGTACCTTCTCCCCGATAATTACCGGGTGGACGTGCTATTGAAAGAGATGGCGAAACGCCTGCCGGTACGAACTCTATCATTCGACACCGAACATTTTCTTGCAAGTCGTAACGAGGTCACAACACTTTTTTCCGGTAAAAAGCGGTACCTCATGGAGACGTTTTACCGCTACATGCGAAAGAAATTCGATATCCTTATGGTAGAGGGGAAACCCTTCGGGGAAAAGTGGAACTACGATGTAAAAAACCGGAGTCGTTACGATGAAAGGGTATCAATCCCGAAACCGGTACTCTTTAATAACGACGTAGCAGACATCGTGACCATGCTGGAACGCATGAAGGTCACAACCTTCGGCGAGATCATTCCCGAGGGATTGATATGGCCGATCACGCGCCAGCAGGCCATCAGAGTTCTCAACGACTTTCTTACCAACGGTCTCCCCTACTTCGGCACCTATCAGGATGCCATGACGGAAAAGAGCTGGGTCATGTTTCACTCGAGGCTCTCCTTCGCCCTCAACACAAAAATGCTTCATCCCATGGAAGTCATCAACGGCGTCATTCATACATGGGAAAACTGTAAAGATACCATCGGAATCAATCAGATAGAGGGATACATTCGACAAATCCTCGGATGGCGTGAGTTCATGCGCGGGATGTACTGGACGCTCATGCCGGAGTTCAAGACGATGAACTTTTTCAACCATACGCACAAACTTCCCCACTACTATTGGGATGCGCAAACCCGCATGAACTGTATGCGTAACGTACTCTCCCAGTCCCTCAAACATGCCTACGCCCACCACATTCAACGACTCATGGTGACGGGAAACTTTGCCCTTCTCACGGGTATCCATCCCGACGACGTGGACGCCTGGTATCTCGGCGTGTATATCGATGCCATCGACTGGGTCGAGACCACCAATACCCGGGGGATGAGCCAGTTCGCCGACGGCGGGATCATCGCCACCAAACCGTACGTATCCTCGTCAAATTACCTGCATGCGATGAGTGACTACTGTGAGCACTGCTACTACGATCGGACCCGACGATATGGTAGCCGGTCCTGCCCTTTTAACAGTCTCTACTGGGATTTTCTTGTCCGGCACCGTGAAAAGCTTCTGAAAAACCATCGGGTGGGGATAATGTACCGCCCCTTCGACAACATGGCTGACAACGAAAAGACACAGATTCTCAGGCAGGCCGATTTCTATAAGAACACACTCGATACGCTCTGAAAACTCCCCTTCAATCCATCAATTTATATTGCGTTTTCACCCCCTGTGCTATACGTTGCAGTGAAGAGAAAGGGTCAAACCTCTTACACCGGACACCATTAAAGGGGAATACCCCGTCACTCATTTTTAGATAGTGACGGTTTTCGTATTCTCATTAGGCGAGGTCGCTGACATTCTAAAACCCTGACACGCAGGTTTCCCTCAGAGTCACACCCCTGACGCCTTTCTCTCAGATTTACTGTTACAATACGAGTGCAACCATGCACCATATGGCTCATTGTCGGCCTTTCCATAATTGTGCACAAGGCTCATTACTGGCATGGGCCTGCGCAGCGAATATGCCACGCAAAAAGATCGAAGGTCAGAATCAATTACATCTATCAAGGAGGTCTCGATGGAAAAACGAAAGGAGATAACAATTGACTTTCCGAAAGAATTACATGGAGGGGTATACGCGAATAATATGTCTGTCGCGCACACGAGGGAAGAATTTATCATGGACTTCTTGATGGCAGCACCCCCTGCCGGTGCCGTAACGGCGCGAGTAATAACGAGTCCGGGACATATGAAAAGAATTATTGCAGCACTGCAGGATAATCTGAAGAAATACGAGGAGACATTCGGAAAACTCGAACCGGCGGCAGAACCAAAAGGTCATTTTGTCCAATAGCGTATCCCGTGTGGCTTCAGACTATTCCCTTGTCCACGAGGTCTTTGATTTCGTCGTCATGGTAGCAGAGATCACGGAGTACCTCCCGGGTATGTTCTCCCAGGCGGGGGGCATGGTGGCGCACGGTCGGCTGATCCTCTGAAAACTTGATGGGGAACGCCTGCTGGGGGGTCTCTCCCTCATCAGGATGAATCGATGAAAACCACAGACCCCGCTTCGTAATCTGCGGATCGCGCAACACATCCTTCAGCGAATTAACCGGGGAAACACAGATGCTGTAACGGTCGAGATAATCGATCCATTCCTCTCTGGTCTTCTGGCGAAAAATCGATCTAACCTCTTCGATAATTTCTTCGCGCCGGGGACTCGAGACGTATTGTTCTTGAATAAGCTCCTCTTTCCCCACGGCTTTGCAAAACTCAGCCCAGAATTTTTCCTCAAGACATCCCAGTGAAAGGTAGTTGCCGTCGGCAGTTTCGTAGACGTTGTAACATGCATAATCTCCCCCGACGCGACTTACTCCCTGCCGGGGTATTGTCCGATCGGCCATGTACTGCGACATGACGAGGCTTAAAAAAGGTGTCAGACAGTCAAGAAGGGCAACATCGAGGTATTGCCCTTCACCGGTTCGCACCCGCCGAAGAAGGGCCGAGAGAATTCCCATTGCCGCGGTGATACTGCCGCCGGCACCCGCAAGCTGCACTGCGGGCACCATCGGACGGCACTCTCGCTCTTTCAGAAGATCAAGAATCCCGGAAATACTCAGAAAATCGATATCATGTGCGGGCTTCTCCCTATAGGGACCATCCTGTCCGAAGCCGGTTAATGAACAATAGATAATGTGCGGATTGATGTGCTTCACATCGTCATATCCCAGACCGATCTCTTCCATTGTCCCGGGTGCGCAGCTTTCAACGATGACGTCTGCCCGAGGCACCAGTTTCAAAAATATTTCTCTGCCCTCTTCATGCTTGAAATTCAGCGCCACTCCCTTCTTGTTCCTGTTCAGAATATGGAAAAAGCTCCCCATCGTTTTGATGACGGGGGGAGTTGACCTGAAATTGTCTCCGCCATTTGGTTTCTCTATTTTCAAGACCTCGGCGCCCAGATCCGCCAGAATCTGCGTGCACAGAGACCCCGGCAGAAGTGTGGTGAGATCGAGCACCCTCATCCCCTGCAAAGCCAACACTGCATTCTCCTCCGCATCTGACATGATTGTTCTGTAGGGTGCGTTCACTTACTAAAATATTTTCGATGAATCAAGAGAAAAGAACGACCAGAAGAGTCGTGAGGACGATATGCTTGATTGATCATCAGGGGTTATTCCGTTGATTCCATCGGATATCCTGCACGTTGCCATGCCTTGACGCCGCCGAGGAGTGCTTTGGCAGCGCATCCCCTCTCAATGTAAACGGCTGCCGCACGGGCAGAGGTAGCCTCAGTCGGTCACGCACAATAGAAAATAATTTCCTTATCCGCAGGCAGTAACGGAAGCTCTGACTGAAATGCCCGTAAAGAAATGGCGCCGTCAAGACGAACCGTGCGAAACACGTCATCGTCCTCATAGGCACAGACCAGCATTGCCTCGCCTGATTTCGTCTTTCGCCGCGCTTCTTCGACTCTTATACGAGGTACGTTTTCCATGATACCCTCTTTCTCAGGATGCTCCGACGTTTAGACGCGTCAGAAAACCATACTGGGTCTATTATGAACCCAGAAACATCTCTATAGTCGTATCCCGAATGTGTGAAGCAGTAAGACCGTAAAGAAGTAACAGCACACAGTCATACACAGGCACAAAAACAGTGACCAATAAAAACTCATGCCGTACCTCAGCAGAGCCGGTAATACGAGAAACATTGGCAGTGACGGTATAACGAGCCAGAAAATACTCGAGGAGAGGGCTGCAACCTGCTCAGTGTTCTTTGTGTCAAAATACAACCAGCTCATACCGAGAACAGACACGAGGGGAATAGATGCGAGGATGGCTCCGAAAAACGAACTGTGTTTCGCAATCTCCGAAATTGCAACAGCCAAAGCGGCAGTGACGGCAAGCTTGACAATATAATACATCATTTTGGTACCTTCCAGTAGGGATTCATCAGATCCTCATAAATAGCCATGGCCGCCTCTGACCCCTTTGCCGCCGCAATCACGATCTGCTTATACCCCCCTTCCACATCGCCAGCAGAATAAATCCCCGGAATGGTCGTCCTGTGACTATCATCATGTCTGATGTATCCCTCTGATGTAAGTTCCACACCGATTACCCTCGCAAGATCTACCACCGGGTCATAACCGACGTCAATGAACACACCGTTGACTTTCATCGTCGTTGTCTCACCGGTTTTGTTATTGTAGAGCTTAACTTCATCGACCTCCCTGTCTCCCCGAATTTCCCGAACCTCTGTATCAAACAGGACAGGAATATTACTCTCATGAAGGTTTGTCACGAGATGCTCCTGGGCTCGCAGTCGATCCCTCCGGTGAACGAGAGTTACATCAACATCGATATGCTTGAGATGCAATGCCTCGGTAACGGCACTGTTTCCTCCCCCCACAATGATCACTTTCTTACCCGTGAAAAGAGGGCCGTCACAGGTGCTGCAGTAGCTGACCCCGTAACCTGACAAGCGTGCTTCCCCCGGAACGTCGAGGTGGCGATATTGGGCACCGGTGGCGAGAAGAACGGCACGTGAGAGAAAGCGCCGCTTGCTGGTTTTTACAATGATGGGTTCGCCCCCCCGCACATCCATCACCTCTTCGCCGGGAAAGATTGTCGCATACTGAAGGGCGTGACTCACCAGTATATCCACCAGTGCTTTCCCGCCTACTTGTGTGAGGCCGGGATAATTTTCGACCATGGGTGTCGTCGCCACCTGTCCACCCAGAAGTCCGCGCTCAAGGATAACTGTTCGCAGCCCACTCCGCGCCGCATAGATACCGGCAGTCAAACCGGCGGGCCCTCCGCCGACGATCACAAGATCGGCTTCACCTTCTGCGGCATCGCTTTCGGGAATGAAAACGGTTTCCTGTTGCACTTTTTCTAGGGAAAGCATGAACAGCTCCTCGGGTTGCGCTCCCTGGGCAATGAGCATTTCTTCGACAAATGTCCGTGGAACACCCTGCGCCCCGTATTCCTTTGCAAGATCAGGATTCGCCTGGACGTCAATTATCTCGAGAGATATGGTGTCGGGTCTTTCAAAGGCAGCCTTGAGGGCATTCATCGCCTGCTGCGGACAGTAGGGACAGGTCGGACTGACGAACAGTTTAACATGTCGTAGTGTGTCTATCTTCCGGAGAATATTCCGGGAATCATCACTCATATCTGTTTGACCGTATCCGATCATGATGAGGGCTTCGATAAACGTACGGGTCTCTTCCCCTATGGGAGCACCCAACCATCGAACGTCGCACCGTCCTGGATCAAATAACAGCGTGGGAGAACGGGTGACATTATGCGTGTGAGCCCACTTGTGGTTCATATCGAACTCACGGAGGGTAATCTTAGAACTGAACTGGCACATCACACGAATAACCTGCCGGGCAGCCTGACTGTAAGGCTCCTCTGTCCCCGGTGATGCAACAAGAACCAGGGAAATGTCATGGGGCATTTTTTCAAAGGTCTCCTTCAATTGTGCCTCTGCCTTTTCCTGCATGGCTTTCTCAGTCGTGCCTTTCCCTTCCCTGTTCTCCGGCATTGCGTTCCTCCTTACCACCCTATGGCACGGTAATGTTCTTACCGTTTATTATAACAAGGCCTTCCCGTTCCAACTGTATTACGCTCTGCCTAACGGTTTCGTTGTCATAGGGCACCGATGCAACCAGCTTATCGAAAGAAAGAGGTGTCCTTTTAAGTACCACCCTCAAAACAGTCCCTCTCACCTGCCTCGCCGATCCTTCGAATGGTGCCTGTTTTCTGTGCGACGCACTTCGTCTGCCCGGATTGCGATGCGCCTTTTTCAGCGCCACCCCATAATCCATCAGTGCATTGTACCATTGTCGGGGATTTTTCCTATCAAGTTTCTGTGCGACAAAGGGTCGTATCTCCCCGTCATGCACGTTTTTTCTCTCATCAAAAAAATGATAAATAAATACGGTTCGGATATTCGTCTCGATGAAAACCACGGGCTGATTGTACGCAAATGCACAAATCGCGTGAGCTGTCGCAGTACCAATTCCGGGCAATAGAGTAAGAAGGGATACGGTTGAAGGAATCTGACCGCTGTAATCGGACATTACGCCCTTCGCGATGTTCTTTAACGAGAGCGCGCGGCGGTTATAGCCGAGTCCCTGCCAGGCAGTCAACACAGCGCGAAGCGACGCCCCTGCCAGGCTGCCTATGTCAGGAAAGGTCCTGATGAATGTTTCATATTTTTCAACTACACGGGAAACCTGAGTCTGCTGGAGCATTATCTCCGATACGAGAATTTCATACGGGTTGTCCGTTTGCCGCCACGGCAGGTCGCGCCCATGGTGCCGGTAATGTCGGTAGACAATTCTCCTGAATCTCCCTACCTCACGGGTGGTGAGCTTCGTGTGATTTTTCATGTACCGTCCAAAGCAACATCGATTGCGTTGCTGTTCGACATTACCCCCCTACTCCGATTCCACGGCATACATATCGGGCTGTACAGCCTTCTTGAGATCCTCCCAGAACTTTAGACGTTTGGGGGAATCAGGCGGTTCTTTGGTTGGAAATTCCAGAAACGGAACTGTAATATTTTTCTTTGAAAGTTCCTCTGACAGGATCTCTGCCATAATTCCCATAAGCACGGGATCGTCGGGATCGGGAGTATCTAACGGATTGGGTGATTCGGTCATGTACTTGTTAACCTTGTGCTTCCCCCAGTGGATACCGCATGTCGGGCTGTTTTCAAGCCCGATGAAACACGTCAGACGATATCTGTTCTCAATAAACTCTCGCACCATCAGCATCGGTACCTGCAGGAGCTCTTTGCAGTGCTGCCTGAAAAAGATATTGTCGTATTGCTGGCGTCCCTGGGGATTTCGCATCAATCCCATCGCCGTTGTCTCGGGGCAGGGGTACTGAATAATCCCGACTCGTTCTCTCATGAGATAGTCCATCAGCTCGTGGGAGAGCGGGAAATTCTGCCCGAGAAGATGGACCCTGCAGTACGGATTCACCAGGCACTGGGCAATGAGAATTATTTTTCTGTCTTTTTTTTTGGACATTGACCGTGTCCTCCCCTGTTTATAGCTTGTTACTTTTGTCGACGTACGCATCGACATTAAACTTCGATTTACAGCCATTGTAACTCATGTAGCGGATTTTTCCAAATATGGGACGTTCAAACCACGCACGGTCATGCACCCCGCCGATAGACCACGCGCAACCGACATAGCCACTCGGGTCTCTGCCATCGAGCTCATATCGGTTGTTGAGATACACGGCGGTATTCAGTGCCTCTTCGGAGGTGTGCGACCACTCCAATATCTTTTTGGCCCAGTACATCCGCATGTAGCCGTGCATTTTCCCCGTTGCTGCCATTTCCATCTGGGATGCATTCCAGAGATCATCATGGGTACGGGCGTGTTCAAATTGATCGCGGCTGTAAAGATACTCTCGTTTATCTTTCTCATGCTCCCCGAGTGTTTTTGCCGCCCACGCCGGAAATCCCTTGAACGTATCATACTCTTCATTATAAAAGCAGAAGTTGTCAGATAGTTCTCTCCGGACAATAAGCTCTTCGAGAAAGGCCTCCTTCTGAAGTAAGGCAACATCTGTCTTCCGCACCTCAAGGGCAACGCGCTGTGCTGAGATCTGACCGAAGTGGAGGTACGGAGAGAGATTCGACTGACCGTTCATCGTCGGGTCATTCCTGACTTTATCGTACGAGGTCAGTTTTGTTTTCAGAAACGCTCTGAGAATTTTTCGAGCCTCTTTTTCACCCGGCACAATCCAGTCGACTGGTGACACACTGCGCTCGATGGAGAGCGAACCCGCCACTTCCTGCCAGTTGATCCGTTCATTTCTTTTCGTCCAGACAAATGGGTGTTTTTTCAGTCTTGGAAACTCGTCCAGAAATTCATCGATATGACTTCGAATCTTCGGCCGTATGGTTCGAGCGGCAAATTCCTGCTTGAATGAAGTCACCCAGCAGGGGACGACATTATGGGCATCAACTTCATAGAAGGGTACCGATATGCTTTCTGCGACGTTCTCTTTCCATCGACGCTTCATCTTCAGGGGATCGAAATCGGTAACGACAGCTCCAACGCCATGGCTCTCAATAAATATTGGAAGGATATCTCGCGGCGTGCCGCGGAGAAGAAAAAATGAAATATTATTCTTGTGAAGACTGTTTTCGACGCCCTCAAGCCCTTTGAGCATGAAATCATACTGCCTCATTGTGGCATCGAGGAATTGGGGAACCAGGCAAAATGCCACTGCCAGGGGTTCTTTTCTTTCGAGGGCAAGCTCTTGGGCATAGAGCAGGGCCCAGTTATCCCCTACACGCTGATCACGGCTCATCCAGTAGAGGACAGGGCCCTGCTTCACACGTCCCGGTGTGAGACAACGCACACGTTTGTCATTCATATTTTTTGATCCTTCTCATTCAACTGATGAGACCTACATGCGGATGAGGTTGTATCCCCTTACGCGTGCGAAAAGAGTTTCAATCTGCACCTTGAAACACACGCTATCCAACAAGCTTAAACATCAATGTCGCAATCGTTTTCCTTTCGCCGGGTGTTGCCACATCCCACATCTCCTTGAGTAATTGCTCTTCTTTTGTCGCCGGGCAGACCTTCTCTGCAAGAAATTCCCCCATTCTTACTGAAAGATCCTTTATCACATCGTCTGATACCCCGAACTTTCGTGCACCCGCAATGGCCTCATGGAGTGTGTCTCGCCAGGTGTGCCAATCTTTGACAAAATCCATTGATTCAAGACACTTCATCTTTTCCATACCATCTTCTCCTTTCTTTCTGTATTTTCCCTTTGCGCATATGATAGCAAAAATTCTCTGCAGATGGTTTCTCTTTAGGGACATACCCCTGAACCGCCGACACAGAACTATGGTTTTTCAGTAAGCACACAACAACGCGCCGTGCGACACATCGGAGACCTTTCTGTCATTATACAAAATTTCAAAGCAATCATCAGACATGGGCAACTGTTCAGATTCCTACGTTATCGTGCTCGATGCGCATTCGCTCATCCAAAATAGAAGTAATCGACGTCTGTTTCATCAATTCTTCATACCAGAGACGATATCCCTCACCGCTTGGATGGAGAAAATCGGGAGCATAAAATCTTTTCGGGTCCCTGATAAAGGGATCTTCTTCCCTTTCTTTAAACAGATCAACATACTGGATTCCTTCTCGTGCAGCAATCTTTATGAAAATGGCCCGTACCGCACGGGTCCTCCGGGTATAGATCCAGCTGAGAGGAGGGAAAAAAGCCGGCGCAAGGCCGACGTTGCCCGTACTCATAAAAATAACTTCTCTCCCTTTTTTCCCGGCGCGTGTGAGCACCGCGGTCATATCGGAACGCACCCGCGTCAATGGGGTAAAGCGCAGGATGTCGTTACCACCGACCTGGACCAGCACCACATCGAACGTATCGGCCGCACTGCACTGCAGTTGTTTTTCGATCTCTCCTATTTCCGCTCCGTTAACAGAGAGATTGACAATTTCAATGAACGGAAAATCACTCGCAAGTCGCCCGGCAATTGAATCCTCCGGTCGCGAGGATCCCGTGCCGACACCGGTGCTGTCTCCTATTATAAGGACCCGTGCGTCGCTGTCGGGGGAAACCGTCTGAAACGGAATGCTCTTTTCGGCGATACGAACTCCTTTCGAAATTCTCCAGGCGAGACGCAACGTTTCGAAAAGACTGACCCCGATAATCACTACAAAGATAATAAAAACAATTTGTTTCATGGAAGAGCCGTTTTCCCCTGATTACGTATCGTCGCAGATAACAGGACAACACCCGGTACCGGCAACGGGTCATACTTAATCGCGGAAAGAGATAAAGAAAAATTTTCAGGCGAAACAACAGGAATATCTTTTACGAAGTAGCTATAGAACTATTGCAGTATCGCATAGACTACCATGAAGATCAAAAATAAATTACACTGTCCTTGGAAGAAACTATGACAATGCTTCCCGGAAATTTACAATCGTTTTTCATATGATTATACCCCAAACAGATGCCGAAGGAAGACATTTTCTATTGCAATACAAAAATAGACAGCATATAATGTGAAATTAAGTATTGACAAATCACTTAAAATTTTTATAATATCCGATTCCAATTTCAGTGTAAGGGTGTGTCAACTATGTATGCAGTGATAAAAACCGGCGGCAAGCAGTACCGAGTTACAGAAGGCGAAGTCCTGAAAGTCGAAAAGATCGAAGGGACAAAGGGTGATACGATATCATTTGACAGCATATTGATGATAGCAGACATTGACAAGTTTCGCGTCGGCACTCCCCATGTTGATAACGCGAAAGTAACGGGTGAAATCGTTACTGAAATCAGGGGTCCGAAGATTACCGTTTTTAAGAAGAAACGACGCAAGGGCTACCGGAAAAAAACGGGACATCGGCAGACCTTGACGGTAGTGAAAATTAAAGAAATTTCTATGTAGCGGAGGAGGCGGGTACAATGGCCCATAAAAAAGGACAGGGGAGCTCCCGTAACGGAAGAGACAGTCAAGGACAACGCCGAGGGGTCAAGGTATACGGCGGCCAGGTGGTTACCGCGGGCTCCATAATTGTGCGCCAACTGGGAACAAAGATACATCCGGGCAACAATGTTGGTATGGGAAAAGACTACAGTATCTTTGCAAAGATTGACGGCACGGTCACATTCGAAAGAAAAGACAAAATTAGGAAAAAAGTCAGCGTATACCCGTGCTAAGAGGATAAATCGTCCGCGTTATTCTCAAGGCACCTTTTCCTGACAATATTTCAGTTCACCAATTAAAAGGTGTTAGTTGGATGGAGGATTTCATAAAACTAACACCTTTTTTGTATTTGGACCTCTTTCAGAAAGATCGGACACTGCACGGTACCCGAATACGGTTTGCTATATGATATTTTCATTATTCGGCTCGATCATGCGGGAATAACTAATGAATCATCACTATCATAAACGGCAACGTGATCCATGAAATTCATCGATGAGGCAAAAATATATGTCAAAGCGGGCGACGGGGGAAGAGGCTGTGTCAGCTTCAGGAGGGAGAAATATGTCCCCCGGGGGGGTCCGAACGGTGGCGACGGCGGCAAAGGGGGCGACGTCATCATTACGGCGTCAGAGGGCTTCCGAACATTGCTCCACCTGAAGTATAACCAGCATCACATGGCAAAGCGGGGTTCTCATGGGGAAGGAAGCAACCGAACAGGAAGAAACGGCAGGAATATCGACATCATGGTACCGGCAGGAACAATCGTCAAAGATGCCGAAACAAATGAAGTCCTGGCAGACCTCACAAAAGACGGTGAAACCTTCGTCGTCGCGCGGGGTGGACTGGGCGGTCGTGGTAATGCGCGATTCGCGACATCGACGAACAGGGCTCCACGATATGCACAGAGTGGCATAGCGGGGGAAGAAAAGTGGATTACCCTCGAGCTAAAACTCCTTGCCGATGTGGGAATCATCGGCCTGCCGAACGCAGGAAAATCGACATTCATATCGAGAATTTCCGCCGCAAAGCCAAAGATCGCCGACTATCCGTTTACCACCTTGACACCAAATCTCGGTGTGGTGAGATACGGTGAATTCAAGAGTTTTGTTATTGCGGATATCCCGGGATTGATCGAAGGGGCGCATCGTGGCATGGGACTGGGAACAAAATTTTTACGTCATGTGGAAAGAACATCCGTGCTCCTTCACATGATAGATATCTCAAAAGAACCATATACCGGCGCATGGAACGATTATGAAACAATAAACAACGAGCTTGAACAGTTCGATTCGTCAATGATGGAGAAACGGCAGATCGTTGCGATCAATAAGATCGACCTGCCCGTAACGAGGGAAAGAATCAAAAAAACAATCGAGCTGTTTAAGAAAAAAGGGATTACACTTTTTCCACTCTCCGCGGTTACGGGCGAGGGGGTCAAAGATCTTATCGGGGAGATAGCCAGGACGATTACGTCACTGAAGGAGTCATAATGGGGAAAGAACGAAGAGAAACATTGAAAAATGCCAGGAGAATTTTGCTGAAGCTTGGGACCGGTGTCTTGACAGGGAAAAGAGGGCTTGATCTCGAAATCATTGAGCAGCTCGTCGATGAAATAGCTGCATTCACTGAACAGGGATATCAATTCGTCGTTGTTTCATCGGGGGCCATAGCATCGGGCACACACCGCATGGGATTTAAGAAAAAACTTCAGAACCTCCCGGAAAAGCAGGCAGCAGCAGCAATCGGCCAGGGACGATTAATGAGACTCTATGCCAACGCCTTCGGAAGACATGGCATTGTTGTCTCTCAGATGCTCCTCACAATGAGCGACCTCGCGGATCGAACACGATTCCTTAACACCCGAAACACTCTCAACACTCTGATGGAATGGGGTGTTGTCCCGATTATCAATGAAAACGACACTGTCGCGGTAGAAGAGATAAAGTTTGGAGATAATGACAATCTTGCTTCCATGATGGCTAATATCATGGAAGCGAATATTTTGATAAATCTCACCAATACCAATGGTCTTTATGATCGAAATCCGAAGTACACACGAAAATCAAAACGGATTCCTCTTGTAAAAGAAATAACGGAGGAAATTGTGGAAGCCGCATCCGCTGAAGCGGACCCTGTCGGAATGGGCGGCATGAAAAGCAAGGTGCTTGCGGCACGCAAAGTAACCGCCTTCGGCATTCCTTTTATCATCGCTCCCGGCAAGAAAAAAGACATCCTCCACGATATCTTTGCGGGCAAGAACGTCGGCACCCTCTTCCTACCGATGGCAGAACACCTCACGAGTAAAAAGCACTGGATCGCATTTACGTTGCGATCCCGAGGGAAGCTCTATGTCGATGAAGGTGCGAGGAAAGCCATAGTAATCAATGGTAAAAGTCTCCTTCCATCGGGCATTACACGGGTCGAAGGGGAGTTTTCCATTGGTGATCCTGTTTCGTGTCTCGACACGCAGGGTGTCATTTTTGCCAAGGGTCTGGCAAATTACTCGAATGAAGAGATAGACAGAATAAAAGGGTTGAAAACAAGCAAGATCAAACAGGTTCTCGGAGGCCATCCCTACGACGAGGTTATTCACAGAGACAATATGGCCGTATCAAAGCAGAGGACAAAAAAGTAAAATGACAATAGATTGAAGCTCCTTGAAGTTGCGTTTGTGAAGCGCCGTGGCACATTGCCTCCCGGCAAGGAACTTTGTCACTGTCATGATTCCCTCTCAGGGGGCACAGGGCAGAAGCTCGCAGCACACCTTCAGGAAACAGCACAGTACCTACCAGAAATACGTCGCGTTGATTTTATCACATGGGCAGGTTTCGATGCCTTCACGCTGCAAGAGCGCCTGTTTCATTTCAACCCCTCCCCCGAAATTACCCACATGGCCGGTGTTCTTTACCACCCGGTGACAGGGAAGTACAAGAGGAAACGGATTTCGTGCCAGAGCGGTGCCGACTGCTCGTGCGGCCCGGGGTGCATTGATTCGCGCTGCCAGGCGCCCGTACGACGTGACGTGTCCACGGGGGACCCGCGATAGCATTTCCAACACGCGCCTCTGAAATCCGTCACATTGTCCCATGTCAAGGAGATCAAGAGAAAATGTGACGGCATTTCCTGTGAGAAAATCTCCGATTTTCTCACAGAGTGTTTTTACTGTTCGGTGCGTCTCTTTTTGTACCCCCGGGTATCGGCATTGAATGACCTCAATGACGACAGCATACCTTCCCGGAAGAAGGATTTCTATGACTGACACCGCACCATCGTTCTTCTTCCATATGACCGCCGCGTCACCGAGAGGGGAAGAAACCATCACAAAAAAAGATGGCGATACAACCTGTTTCATTTCATACCTCTGCGTATTATAGTCAACCGATCTGGAGCTCATTCCGTCTGACACTTCTTGCCCGGTAAAAACACCCCCGTACCTATTCGGAAATGGGGAGTATCGCGGTCACTATTTTCTACATTCATCTGTCGCACCGCATCATTTCTCACCCCTACTTCCGAATTTACGGTAATCAACAATACCTCCTATATCGCAAAATCGTATAGGAGAGCAACGATCATTCGTAAAAATCAGCACACTCCGTCCTTAAAAAAGAAAAAAGTTGACTTTTTTTAAACATTGCCTTTACATAAAAGATACAATATTGTAGTATTACCGTATAGTAACGAGTGTGATACGTCACAAGAAAGGGGGATGATAAGACGAAAAGCTATTCTGTTATTCTCTCAATAGGATAACCTTGGTTCTATTGGGAGTCGTGAAGAAAGGCAATATATCACCCCATCTGTTTCATGCGAACATCTCATAATCGAAAACACGTTTCTTTTAGATTGGCGCAAGTTTTGTGAGACGTCGTACTGGTCACTGAAAGTTTCCTGCTCAGATCAAACCATATTCCTCTAATCTACTTCTCATATATTACTTCGTGTTTCCGGCAATTTCAGGGCGTACATATCTTCTCGTAGTATTCGATATATACGTTATATGTTCTGTCTTGATCCACATCTCAGAATCGACGTGAAGGAAGGATCTCGAAAGACAGATAAATTTTGCAATCATTGCACGAATGTTAAGCTGACAAGCACGGAGAAAAGAACGAGCGAAGATGTTTCGTCGTATCATAAAAGAGAAATATACGGCTATTTCATGCGATTGGATCGATTGACCTCTCGCGTAAGACGCACATGGTCCACGTCGACATCTTCAAAGTAATTTCAATGCGTTATTTCAAATAATGCCAGGTTTAAGCCGATATTAAAATGTCGAAATATTGGTATTGCCTTTTATCCATTGCGTCAACACATTATAGTCAGGAGTCATAAAACCTATCTTTACATTTTACTAAAATACTGAAAGGAGGTGAGAACGTAAGGCAGTGGAAAGGTTTTGGGGAAAAGTTATCAATCTCGTTGTAAATAAGGAAACATCAACAAAGGAGGTAGAAAAATGATGAGAAAGTGGATTCCGGCAGTTGTCTTAATCACGATTGTCTTAATTCCCGCGATGGCATTGGGAGCTGCGTTTCAGGGTACGATTCAGGGCTACAACTGCGTAACTCAGGGTCAGGTATGTCCGATCGGGAAAGAAGACCCCATGGTCGCTGCTGAAAGTGTTTTCGTGCTCCAAACCCAGGATGGGGATTGGCACTTCGTACCCAACGTGGATTCGAAAATCATGGCGCGGCACATTAATGAAATGGTGATGATTGAAGGTACATATGATTCCAAGTTCCGCTCAATCAAAGCAGAAAACTTCTTCGTGATGGAAAACATGAAATGGCGTAAGGTCTGGTCGCAGGACATCATGGATGAAATCTACAGCGAGTACCTCGGTGGCGCTGCGATAGGAGGAAAATAAGGCGGTGGTCCCTAATACTCCGCATAAACCTTCAGACACGAACAGGTACACCTGAACAGAACAATAAACGAGCAGAAAAGGAGGAAAATGATGAGAAAAATGTCGTTACTCGCAGCTATAGTCGGTATTCTGCTGGTACCGGCGCTCGCCTTCGGCGCCTCGATGACGGGAACAATCCAGGGGTTCAACTGTGTCACCCAAGGAAAAGTCTGTCCCGTGGGGAAAGAAGATCCGATGGCTGCCGCCGAAAAGGTCTTTGTGCTCCACTGCAAGAAAGAAGGCAAGTATTGGTTTGTCCCCAATGTTGACCGGGCAGTTCTTGCACGGCACATCAATCAGACCGTGAAAATCGATGGAAGGATGTCAGACAAATACAACGCCATCACGGCTACGGCGATTCATGCAAAGGCCGGGAATAAGTGGAGAAAGGTGTGGTCCGTAGACTGGCAGGATGAAATTTACCGAGATTACCTCGGTGGTAGTCCCCTTGGAGGGAAAGAAGGCGGCGGTCCATAAGTATGCGTCAGTCAACCGCCTGACAAACAATAGCTAACCCATAAACCCCCGTCGTCGACGGGGGTTTATCATTCTGCCCTTATCTCTGACACGGGGTTTATCCAGTGGAGAAGTAGGTCGCAATGAGGTTTGCCATCTCTCTGCCGATACCGGGGACCGTTTCCAACTCCTCTCTCGACGCGCGCCGTATGTTCCCAACGTCACCAAAATGCCGCAGCAGGACCTCTCGCCTTACACGACCGATCCCGGGTATTTCGTCAATCTGTACCCTGAGGTCATTCTTCTCCTTCACTTTTCGGAAATACGAAACGGCGAAACGATGGGCTTCGTCGCGCACTCTCTGAAGTAGAAAGAGGGCCTGGGGAAACCGGGAAAGATAAAGAGGATTTTTCCTCTTCGGAAGATATATTCTATCTTCTTCTTTGTAAATCCGTTTACTGACGGACCCTGGAATCAAGCGCAACTCCTTTGCAAGACCGATGACATCAATATCGTCTATCCCCCGTTCATTGAGAACGGAAAGGGCGACATTGAGCTGTCCTTTTCCGCCATCCACAACAATCAGATCCGGGAGATTTTCTTTATCCCGAAAACGTCTGGTTAACACCTCGCGCATCATCGCGTAGTCATCTGCGCCCTCAACGCACCGTATCCTGAATCGTCGGTACCTTGTCGTATCAGGCTTCCCTTCAAAGAATGCGACCGACGACCCAACAGCATACTGCCCGCGTATATTCGAGATATCGAAACACTCGATACGGCGTGGTACCGACCGCAGGCGAAGTCGCTCGGCCAGAATTTCCAGAGCCTTTGTCTCATCAGGTTCAAACACCCTCTCTGTGCTGTAGATACTTTTGGCGTTTTCGCTCGCCATATCGAGCAGCTTTCGTCTTTCCCCCCGCTTCGGAACGAGTATAGATATTTTTTTTCCCCCGCCCTGTTCAGTCAACCACTCCTCTATCACCTCTTCATCGTCAACGTGATCGGTGATGATGACCTCCTGCGGAACGAAGACATTGCCATCATAGTACTGTTTCACAACAGAAGAAAGCACTTCGGAAGAAATCGCTCCTGTGGTAACGAGAGGGAATTTTCTCTGCCCCAAAATGCGTCCGGACCGTATATAGAGAAGACACATCTGAATTCGGTTTCCCTCTCGGAAAAAGCCAAAAATATCCTGATCTTTGAAGAGCAGAGACACAGCCCGTTGTTTTTCGAGGGTCTTCGTAATTGCCCGAAGCCTATCCCGCAATCGAGATGCCTCTTCAAAATCGAGTCGGTCCGCGGCAGCCACCATCCGTCGTTCGAGAGCCAAAACAAGTTCTTTCCCATGACCCCCCATAAACTGAATAACCTCATCCACCAGCGTGCGATATGCTTCCGGGGTTACAAGAAAGCAACACGGCCCGAGGCACCGCTTAATTTCGTACTCGATACACGGTCGTTTTCTAGCATTAAATTCCACATCTTTACACGAGCGAAGGGGAAAAATATGATGGAGATATTGAATGGTTTCTCTCACGGCACCGCTCGATGAATATGGACCAAAATACTTCGCCCCGTCTTTCCGGACACTCCTGACAAGTTGAAGGCGGGGAAATGCCTCTCCGCGGTCAATTCTGATACTGAAATAGTTCTTATCGTCTTTAAAATTAATATTATAGCGGGGGCGGTGTTTTTTGATTAAAGTATTTTCCAGTATCAGCGCTTCTTTTTCCGTCGCGGTGACAATAAATTCCAAATTGTGAACCCTGGACATAAGAAACGGAATGAGCGGCCGTGTATCTTTTCCCTCAGAATAGGAACGGAGACGTGTCCTTATATTTTTTGCCTTTCCGACATAGATAACCTGTCCTTTCACGTCTTTCATTATATACACCCCCGGATTGCCGGGGGCGTTTTCTGCCTTCTGGCGAAATGAAAAATGCTCGTTATTCATGCCCATTCTCTCTGATAATGATACTCACCCTTTCCAGATTGCCAGCTCGGTTTCCATCTCGGAAAGTATTTTTATCCTGTCACGAAGCTCGGCCGCCCTCTCGAAATCCAGATTCTCAGCCGCCCCTTTCATCTCGGCAGTCCACTGTTTTATCAGCAGGGGGATATCATCATCTGATAATTGCCCGTCCAACACCGCCACTTCAGCAGGAACCGTTACATAGTCTGTCTCGTAGATTGAGGCGAGAACATCATCAAGCGATTTTTTAATGGACTCCGGGGTGATACCGTGCTCTTCATTGTACTGTTTCTGCATGGCCCTCCTTCGCAGTGTTTCATCGATGCATGCCTTGATTGACCCTGTGATGGTATCGGCATACATGATAACCTGGCCATTGACGTTTCGAGCAGCCCGTCCGCTTGTCTGAATCAGGGACCGTTCAGAACGTAAAAATCCCTCTTTATCGGCATCCAGGATAGCAACCAGCGAAACCTCCGGGATATCAAGCCCCTCCCGAAGAAGATTGACCCCGACAAGGACATCAAATCCCCCCCTCCTCAAATCACGAATAATGCCGACCCGCTCGAGCGTCTTGATATCAGAATGCAGATACCTGACACGTATGCCCACACTTCTGTAAAACTCGGCAAGATTTTCAGCCATTCTCTTTGTCAACGTCGTCACGAGGATCCGCTCTCCTTTTTCTACTCTCTCTCTGATCTGACCGAGGAGGTTATCGACCTGGTGCACAGCAGGCTGTATGATAACCTCCGGATCCATCAGTCCCGTCGGTCTGATGATCTGTTCAACAATCCTGCCTCGGGATTTTTCCAATTCATACTCTGCCGGTGTCGCCGAAACATAGATCTTTTGATATGAATAATTTTCAAACTCTGAAAACATGAGCGGACGATTGTCCAATGCCGAGGGAAGTCGAAAACCATGTTCTACCAGCGTTTGTTTTCGTGACCTGTCCCCATGGTACATGCCCCTCAATTGAGGAATTGTCACGTGACTTTCATCGATGACAATAAGGGCGTCATCGGGTAGATAATCTATCAATGTCGGGGGTGGCTCTCCCGGTTTTCTGCCCGTAAGGTGACGGGAATAGTTTTCGATTCCCGGACAGTACCCTATTTCCTCCATCATTTCGATATCAAACCGCGTTTTCTGTTCAAGCCGTTGCGCCTCGAGAAGCCTCGTCTGCGCGTGCAATGTAGTAAGTCTTTCTGAAAGCTCTTCTCTGATCGATACGATCGCTCGCTCCATATTGCTCCGCGATGTCACATAATGACTGCCCGGGTATACGGCAATATGTTCTACTGCATCAATCTTCTTTCCCTTCAAGGGGTCAACAAGGGAAATTTTCTCAACGGTATCGGCAAAAAATTCCACCCGTATTACCTTTTCACCCTCATAGGAAGGAAAGATCTCCACCACATCACCACGCACCCTGAACGTACCCCGGTGAAAATCTATATCATTGCGTACATAATGCACGTCTACCAGCCTGCGGAGGAGTTCGTTACGATCGATTTCCATCCCTTCTTCCAGAGAGACAAGCATGCTTCGATATTCATCGGGGGAACCGATCCCATAAATACATGACACACTCGCAACGATAATGACGTCATTGCGCTCAAGCAGCGACCGAGTCGCCGAATGTCTGAGTTTGTCGATATCATCGTTTATGTGCGCATCCTTCTCGATGTATGTGTCTGTACTCGGAATGTATGCCTCGGGCTGGTAGTAGTCGTAGTAACTGACGAAATATTCTACGGCATTCTCCGAAAAGAGCGTCTTGAACTCATTGTAGAGCTGGGCGGCGAGCGTTTTATTATGGGCTATAACAAGGGCTGTTCTCTGCACGTTTTCAATAACATTCGCGATGGTGAACGTCTTGCCTGAACCGGTAACACCAAGGAGCACCTGATGTTGCATTCGCTTTTCTATACCGCCTGCAAGATATTGAATCGCCCGCGGCTGATCACCTCGAGTTACAAAATCAGTTACTAATGTGAATTTTTCCATAGAAATCCTTACGTTTCTGATTTTCCATGATTATTATTATGATTAAATTATAGTAATAATTTTCGGATTGGCAAGTATTTCCGGAACACGACAATCCAGGATAATTACATCTTGACAAATAGTTATATCTATGATTTACAGATTTGTTTATAGATTGAAGACGGAGTTCTGTACATGAAAAAGAATATCACACACAAGAGTAACATTAAAAGAAAAAGAACTCATGGTTTTCGTGCCAGGATGGCAACGAAGGGGGGTAGGTTGGTCCTGAAACGAAGGAGAGCGAAGGGGAGAAAAAGACTCACAGTCTAACACCTGACGTTGAAAAGGAAAGACACAAAGAAACACACGACACATTCAATCCTGACGTGAGAGAATGAGCCACGATTCTTTCTGGAAACATGAGAGGGTACGCAAGAGAAGAGAATATTTGAGTACGTACCACAGTGGGGTCAGGATTGAATCAAAAAATTTCATTACCGTATTGAGTCGTAACCAACTGGGAACAAAGAGACTGGGAATTACAGTAACAAAGAAGGTAGGGAATTCGGTTAAAAGAAACAGGGTAAAACGCCTATTGAGAGAGTTTTTCAGACTGAACAAGAGCACATTACCAGATTCGCACGATATTGTAATAATTGTTAAAAAAGGGGTACCTCCTCTTACATACCACGATGTCTGCACGGAATTGAAAAGCCTCTTCATAGGAAGAAACAATACGTAAATAATGGTAAAATATATTTTGGGAAGGGCGTGTATTTTTGTTATTCGATTGTACCAGATCGTACTATCGCCCCTTTTCCCACAAAGTTGCCGTTTCTACCCCACCTGTTCTGAATACGCTGTGGCGGCTATTAAACGTTACGGACCGATCAAGGGCTCGTTCATTGGCCTGAAGCGTATTCTTCGATGTCATCCCTTTAATCCCGGCGGTTACGATCCTGTCAAATAATGTTGACGGGAAACGAAAAGCGGAGGTCTGCAGATGGATAAGAGGACGCTGCTTGCCATAGTCCTTTCACTTATTATAGTCATGGCTTATCAGTACCTGTTTATCAAACCTGTCCCGAAAGAACAGCAACCGGCAACATCGGTCCAGGAAACAGAGGACGGGACACAGAAAATTGAAGAAGCGCCCACGGAAACGCAACTAGACGAAACGTTCCGAACACCGCTCGTGAAAAAAAATGATGAGAAGACCATCGGAGAAATCGTGCACGTGGAAACACCCCTCTATTCGGCTATGCTGAGCACGAAAGGCGCTGCATTGACATCCTTCAAGTTGAGAAAATATCAAAAAGAATTGGAAAGTGAATCAGGGCTTATTGAACTGGTAAACCTGAAAGAAGAAATGGTCTCTCCCCTCAGTATCACATTTCCAAAATCGAGCATAGACGTGTCTCCAGAGGTACTCTACGAAACAGATACGGTAAGGGTAGATCTTACTGAGAAACTCGCTGAAGAAACGATTATATTTTCAAAGATATATCCCGGTGAGATAAAAATCGAGAAAATATTCACGTTCAACAGTGAACGATACACATTCGATCTCGAAGTACGGGTTCATAATCTTTCGCAGGAAAGAATAAAACAGAATACCCTTCTCAGTTGGAAACAGTATGTCGATCCAGAGGTCAAGACAAACAGATACAGTCATGAAGGACCTGTTTCGTACGTAAAAAGCAAGCTTGACACAGAAAAAACCAAAAAGCTCGATGAACCGAAAGTGCGAGGACCTGATGTCTCGTGGGCGGGATTTGAAAAAAAGTATTTCGTTGCAGCGATAATACCTCAACAGCCGTCGTTGACAAACCTCATCATGTCCAAGGACGCACAAAATCTCGTTTCCATCGATCTTGAAGGTCCTAAAAATATTATACTGCCCGGACAATTTGGTACGTATGGGTACACGCTCTATCTAGGTCCCAAGGAGTACGCCACATTGAAGGCAGAGGGCGTGGGACTGGAAAATTCCATCAATTTCGGTTCCTGGTTGAAGTGGCTGGCCCTGCCGCTTCTAACGGCGCTCAAATATGCCTACCAGTATGCCCAAAACTATGGAATGGCCATTATCATACTTACCCTCCTGATAAAAATTGTCCTCTGGCCCCTGGGAAATATCAGCTACAAATCGATGAAAGAAATGCAGAAACTGCAGCCAAAGATTAAGGAGATCCAGGAACGGCACAAGGATGATAAGGGAAAAATGAACCAGGAGGTCATGGCGCTCTACAAAACATACAAGGTGAATCCCATGAGCGGATGTCTCCCCATACTGGTCCAGCTGCCGGTATTTCTGGGACTCTATAAGGCATTGCTCTATTCGATAGAATTGCGACACGCACCCTTTTACCTGTGGATACACGATCTCTCTGCCAAGGATCCGTACTACATTACTCCGCTGGTCATGGGAGCAACGATGTTTCTCCAGCAAAAGATGAGCCCCACGCCCGGGGGAGATCAAATGCAGGCAAAGATGATGATGTGGATGCCTGTCATATTTACGTTCATGTTTTTGAACTTCCCATCAGGCCTGGTGATTTACTGGTTATTCAACAACATTATCAGTATCGGTCAGCAATACTACGTGAATAAGCGGAAATCTTAGGATGAGGTAACTGCTATGGACACAAAGACAATAGAAGTCGAAGGAAAAACCATTGATGAAGCGATTCAAAAGGCATGTGAGCAACTTGATCTGCCGCGAGAGAAGCTGAACATCGAGATTATCACTGAAGGTTCATCAGGATTTTTCGGAGGGTTCATCGGAGCGAAGAAAGCACGTATTAGAGCAAATATCATGTTCATTGACCTGAGCATTGATGAACCGTTGCGAGAGAAAAAACCTCCGAGGCCGAAAGTATCAGCCGTACCCCGGGCAAAGCGGCAAGAGGCACGACAGGAAGTAAAGGAGCGGCACGACGACGACCTCCTCGCCGGGAAGGCAAAGGAGACTCTCGGTGGCATACTGAAACGAATGGGACTGGATTATCCGATTCGCATCGAAGAATCGCCCGAGGCTGTTACATTAAATATTGAAGGAGACGGCAGTGGCCTACTCATCGGCAAAGGGGGACAGACTCTCGACGCATTGCAGTATATTATAAATAAAACATCAAGCAAAAATGGGAAACATAAAAAACGCATTATTCTTGACACGGAAGATTATAGAAAAAGAAGGGAAAAAACCCTTATCGCATTGGCAGAAAAACTGGGACAAAAAGTAAAAAAGACGAGAAGACCGATAACAGTCAATCCCATGAATGCCCACGACCGCCGAATCATCCATCTAGCGCTGCAGGACGACAGACAACTCACAACGAAGAGCCGTGGAGAGGGCAATTACAGGAAGATCGTCATTCTACCCACAAAAAAAGACTAACCCATCGGTGCCATATACCTGATGCTGGTCAGATGTTGCACGAGGGGTGACACGTAACACGACAGGACGTCCATTGCGTCGTGTCGGAAGCATTGTTAATTGAAACCGTAAAATCCGAATTGCACATGGCATTACCTGAAGATACCATTGCAGCAATAGCAACGCCAAAAGGTGTCGGGGGGATAGGAATAATACGGATGAGCGGTCCGAAAGCAGAAGAGATCGGCCGCCACCTGTTCGCACCGAAAAAAACGATCGACACCCTTCAAAGTCACCATCTGTACCACGGTGATATTGTATCACCAGATTCACGTGCTATCATCGACGAAGTTCTTTTCACGATAATGAGAAAACCTCACTCATATACGGGTGAGGACATCGTGGAAATCAACTGTCACGGCGGACCCGTCATACTCGAAGCGGTACTTGATGAACTTCTCAAGGCCGGAGCATGTCTGGCCGAGCCGGGAGAATTTACCAAGCGGGCTTTTCTCAACAACCGTCTTGATCTCTCGCAGGCTGAAGCGGTAATCGATCTCATCACGGCAAAAACCGAGAAAGGTCTTACTCTGGCCCTTTCTCACCTCAAGGGGGATCTTTCAGACAAGATCGCCACCCTTCGTTCATCTCTTATTGAAATCTTCGCGACACTGGAAACCTCGATAGATTTTACAGAAGAAGATATCGAAGTTTCTGCCATTACAGGACTTTCCGACGATATCCAGACGGCCATGGACACCATCAGCGAGATGCTGTCGACATACCGGGAAGGAAAAATTGCACGCGAGGGTCTGGTAACGGTTATAACCGGAAAACCGAATGTCGGGAAATCGAGTCTTCTCAACAAGTTCCTCGGAGAACAACGGGCAATAATCACCCCGATCCCCGGCACAACCCGAGATTTCATCGAAGGAGACCTGTATGTGAAGGGAATGCCGGTAAAGCTGATCGACACTGCGGGCATCCGTGATGTCGAAGATATCATCGAAAAGGAGGGCATTCGACTCGTATGGGAAAAGGCACGATCCGCTGATCTCGTTATCTTGCTCTTTGACGGAAGTTCCGACCTTAAAGAAGAAGACAGAGAGGTTATTGAGAAAAATCGATCAAAAGACATCATCCCGGTCGTCAACAAAACCGATCTCCCACAGAAACTGGACGAGGCCGCTTTGCTGACCTTCCTGCAGGAGGTGACCCCTCTGAGAATATCGGCAAAGTATGGTGATGGCATTGAAGAGCTCAAAGAAAAAATTTACCTACGCGCTTCGCGTTATATGGCAGACGAAGCGGAATCGGATGTCGTCCTGACGAACCTACGACACAAGATTGCCCTTGAAAAAGCCCATGACCTTCTTGCCAGGTCGAGAGACAGTATTCGCGAAGGACATTCACCCGAGTTCGCTGCTTTTGACATGCGAGAAGCCCTTGACAGCCTTGGTGAGATTGTGGGAGAAACAACAAGCGAAGATATCCTGGACAGGATTTTTTCGAATTTCTGTATCGGAAAATAAGGACTGATCTCTTCTTTTTCACACAATTAATAGAACTGACTCGATGGAGGCGATGGTATATGAAGCAACACATCCATGAAGAGCTTGAACAGGAGGTCCGATTTATCTCCGGCAATTACACCTTTATCGAAGAGGAATGCCTGCAGTATAACGGCAGAGATGTCTTCTTTCTGGTCGGCGTGGCATTGTTGGACAATACGTGTTGCGGTGCGGGAGGATGCCGGTTCATTCGCGTACCGGGCTATGTTGTTGTGTGGAAAGGCAAAACGGATGAATCGGGGCTTTCCGTCAGCGAAATCGAACCGATTGCAGATGAAAATGAGCAAAGTGAGGTCAAAAAACTTTTAGATTACCGCTATCCCTACTCGCAAATATATTTCGATAATCCGTAAGAAAAATCAGGGTGAGGACAAACTCCACCTGTTTTTCTCTCACCAATTATCCCTGTTCCATACCCTCAATAAGAGCCTTCACGTTCTGACCCAGGACGCTGTGATTGTATCCTCCTTCGAGAATGGCAAAGCATCCGCCTCGGCTTCGTCTGCTTGCCTCACAGACCATCTTTCCAATTTCACGGTAATCATTCGTTGAAAGGAGCCCTCCCCAGTCCGCTTCATGGTTATCGAAACCAGCGGAGATGCCGATTATATCGGCATCATCCGGAAGCACTTGATCCACTTCTCTCATATACCGCAGCGGATCACCTCCCGAAGGATTACATATCGTAACGTAATCCGTATTTCCCAGGAGATTAACCGTTCCATCACCGAAATGAAGATCAACATCAAGGATGAACGCCTTTTCGATTTTCTTTTCCCGCTTCAGTTTTGCAATGGCAATAGCCATATTACTGAAGAAACAGAACCCCCATGCACTGTTTGCTGACGCATGGTGCCCCGGCGGGCGAATCAGGCCGAAGCATGGCTCCGTAAGCCCGATCGTTGCAGCCTGGACCGCTCCACCCGCCGCCAGTGCGGCAATATGATACAGCCCCATTCGTTTTATGTGGTCGATATGGTATTCCGTATGGCAGGCGCTAATATCTTCCACATCGGCAGGAACCGCTTCGATAAACGTAACCGAATCCCCCAGTACTTCCAATACGGCATCTATTCTCCCTTCAGCGGCCGCAGGATCGCCACAATACGATTGCAGAAAATCCTCGTGATAGATAACCTTCATTGATCTGTTACCCTCCCCTTTGTATGATAAGTGTTTTTGTATCAGCAAACCAACGCATTCGTCAATATGGAATACGAAACCTGGAGATTCCCAGCTTTCATTCCACAAGCCGATAGCCATCTCAATCCATTTTTGCTGATGCCTGACCACTGATGACTGGGCACGGGCATATTAATCAAGTCTTTTTCTGAAACGCCTGACGGCACCCGCAAACACAACGACGCCGATGATAGCCATTGCGACAAGCTGCGGCCAGAGGACATCCAGACCTACCCCTTTTAAGAAGACCCCCCGAATGACAATAAGAAAATACATGAGAGGATTTGCGTAGGTCAACCACTGCACGACCTGCGGCATATTTGCAATAGGGAAGACAAAACCGCTCAGCATGAAGAAGGGAAGGATGAAAAAGAATGTCGTCATCATGGCCTGCTGTTGTGTCGAGGATATTGTTGATATAAAGAGCCCGATACCAAGAGTGGACAGCAGGAAAAGACAGGTAGCGAACGACAGAAGCACAATACTCCCCGTCAAGGGAATTTGAAACCAGAGTATTGCAAAGAGGGTCACCACGATCATCTGTGAAAGGGCGATAATAATATAGGGGATTGTTTTCCCAAGGATCAATTCAAACGGCCGTATCGGTGTAACGATTAACTGCTCCATAGTGCCTGCTTCTTTTTCTTTTATAATGGCCATTGAAGTAAAGAGCAGTGTCAAAATCATTATCAAAAACGCCACGATGCCCGGCACAAAAAAATTCTGGCTGTAGAGATTGGGGTTGTACCACGTCCGAATCCTCGCATCCACCCTGGCATAATCCATCCTGAAAGGGTACAGTTCTCTGATAAGGAGGCGATTTAACCTGTCAATCACAAATGATGCATAGGCGATTCTCACCGCAGCCATGTTGCTCATACTGCCGTCAGCCAGAATCTGCACGTCAGCAGTTTCACCCTTCCGTATCCGTTCACTGAAATCCGGGCCGACTTTTACCGCCAGATCTATCTTTCGTCGCAACAGCCTGTGTTCAAGATCTTTCGGACGGTCGGTCACATACACTATGGTGAAGGTCGTATTGGTATTGAAGGCATCGAAGAGCATACGGCTTTCTCGTGTCTTCGACTGATCGAGAAAACCGACGGTGATATCACGAATGTCGGTGGTCACAACATAGCCGAACACAAGCAATTGAACCAGCGGTGCAATGATCAAGATGGGCCTGTTTTTCTTGTCCCTGAACAGCTGGATAAATTCCTTACGAACCAGTTCCCGGATACGAAGCCAGTTCACTCTACATACCCTCCCTTTTCAATTTCACGAGTGTCATCAATGAGAGGACAAAAAGCATCAGCAATAAAACACAATAACTAGGCCATAAAATTGTAAGATCGAGGCCCCGCAGATAGAGACCATTCAAGATATCAATGAAGTATCTCGCCGGTACGATATAGGTGATTGCCTGAATTACCTTGGGCATGTTAATAATCGGAAACACAAAATCAGAGAGCAACAAGGACGGCAGATAGGTAATGAGCACGGCGGCCTGATTGGCCACTAGTTGAGACTTGGTAACAAGAGAAATTAACAGGCCCAAACACAACGCAACGCAAAGATACAGAGACGAAGCAAGGACAAGGAGCCAAAAATCCGATTTCATGACCACCCCGAACAGCAGCTGTCCCATCAACACGGCAACAAGCACATCGGTGAGTCCTATAAAGAAATAGGGAATCGCCTTCCCTGTCAGAAACTCTCCGGCACCGATCGGCAGCGAGAATATCGTTTCCATTGTACCGTTCTCATATTCTCTCGCAATGACGAGTGAGGTAAGCATCGCACCGACAATCATAATAATGATTGCAATGATACCGGGAACGATAAAACTTCTACTTTCGAGATCTTCGTTAAACCAGACACGGATCTGTCCCTCGATAGGGGGGTTTATCCGTTCCCTCCCCTGACGATTGAGAAAGTCCAGGAGGAGGCGATTATTATATTCACTGACGAACCTTGTCACATACCCCACTGAAGTACTGGCAAAGTTGGGGTCACTTCCGTCGAAAAGAAGCTGCACCGGTGCTTCTCGATCTGCACGCATGTCTTCTGTCCAGTCGGGCGGAATGATCACCGCCAGCGTTGTCCAGCCATGATCGAGATATGCGGTCACCTCTGCGGTGTTTGAAAGATGCGAGACAACGTGGAAATATGGAGAAGCATCAAGTTTCCGTACAAAATCGCGACTCAACGCCGTACGATCATAATCGACCACGACTGTCTCCACTTCGTCCACGTCGAGACTTAAGGCATAACCGAACAGCAATATCAGGAGCAGGGGAATCGCAAATGCCAGATAGAGACTTCTAAAATCCCTGATGAGGTGATAGATTTCTTTACGGGCTATTGTCTGGACCTTTATGGGATTCAATTGCGGCTCCGTGACATCAGCTTGATAAACACATCGTTGAGATCGGCGTCGAGGGTATCCGGTACCGTTCGGGCAATGATTTCCGAAGGACCTCCCGCAGAGACAATTTTCCCCTCATTGATCATGACGATCCTCTCGCAGTTCAACGCTTCATCCATGTAGTGAGTTGTCACAAAAATCGTAACGCCACCTTCAGCAAGGTGGGCAATGAAATCCCAGAAATGTCGTCTCGTCAGAGGATCGACACCCGATGTGGGCTCATCGAGGAATAGAATTTCGGGTTCATGAATCAGCGCACAGCCGAGCGCCAGACGCTGGCGTAATCCGGGTGGAAGATCCCTGGTAAGGCGATTGCGTACGTCGGAAAGGCGTGCGAGATCAAGAAGCCACTCGATTCTTTCTCCCCACCGAGGGGAAGGAATATTGTATACACCCATATAAAAACGGAGATTTTCGAGGGGCGATAGCTCCTCATAGAGCGAAAATTTCTGTGACATGTACCCGATGGATTGCTTGATCTTTTCGGGCTCTTTCCAGATATCGCATCCGGCGACCATTCCGCTCCCCGCAGTGGGTTTCAGGATACCACAGAGCATGCGGATCGTGGTCGACTTACCGGAACCGTTTGAGCCGAGAAACCCGAATATTTCGCCCTTTTCAACGCTGAAAGAAATCCCGTCCACAGCGACGAAATCACCAAACTTTTTCACCAGGTCCGTTACAATGATCGCCCTAGAGTTTGAAATTGTCATGAACCAATTCCTTATCCTCCACCTGTATCCGATGAACCAACGCATCTTCAAGGTTCGGAAATCCTGCTCCGATTTTCTCAGGCAGATCCGCATCCAGGAGGCGGGAACGATGCATGACGGCCAAACAGTCGCACTTTTCTCCTTCATCCAGGTATGCGGTAGATATCACAATTGTCATTCCCAGTGCTTTCATCTGAAAGAGGATGTTCCAAAACTCCTGTCGCGATACGGGATCAACACCGTTTGTCGGTTCATCAAGAATCAGAACCTGCGGCTGATGAACCAGCACACACGCCAGTCCGAGTTTCTGTTTCATGCCTCCTGAGAGATTCCCTGCGAGGCGATCAACGAAGGGAAAAAGATTGGAGAATCCGAGGAATCGTTCCTTTCTCTTTTTACGCTCGCTCCCGAAGATGCCAAAGATATCCATAAAAAAGTTGATATTTTCTTCGACGGTAAGGTCCTGATACAGGCCGAATCGTTGCGGCATATATCCAGTCATCGCCTTTATCTTCGCTTTGCAGGTCACCACATCAAGACCGTCGATCAAGATACTCCCGGCAGCGGGTTTTATCATCGTTGCTATCATGCGAAGCAATGTAGATTTCCCCGCACCATCAGAGCCGACAAGTCCGAATATCGTGCCTTTCTCGACCGTGAGAGACACGTGATCGACGGCAGTGATAGTACCAAAATTCATGGAAACATCTTTGACTTCTATAATGACGTTATCCCTCAATGATCATTCAGCCCTGCGAGTGAATAATTCAGCGCAGCCATGCGTCTGCGGGCATGCCCGTTTTTAACTCCATGCGAGGATTAGGAATAATAACTTTCACCAGATACACAAGTTTGACTCTTTCCTTGTGTGTCTGGATGATCTTTGGAGTGAATTCTCCCTCGGGAGAGATGTATGATACAGTTCCCTTGAACACCGTATCGGTGAATGTATCGATTTTTACATCGACCTTTTGTCCGGGACGGACATTCCCTATCTCCGTCTCTGCCACAAAAATCTTAAGTTCCACCTTGGAAAGATCCGAAAGCGTCAACGCCTCGCGACCAGCGGTCACGACCTCACCACGTTCAACGTTTTGGCTTGTGACAACACCATTAAAAGGCGCGTGTAACCGTGTATATTCGAGTTGAACTTCCACGAAATCGAGGCTTGCCTTGGCCGCTGTATGTTGGGCTTTCGCGACTTCGACCTCCTTTTTCGCGGCATCTATCTGTCTCAGATTGCTTTCAGCCTGCCGCAATATGGCTCTGGCCTCTCTCACCTTTGCTTCGGCAGTTTCGCTGTTGAGCACAATCGCTTCCCATTCCTGTTTTGAAACCACTCCCCGTTGATAGAGGCTGTCGTATCGCGCCGCATTCTTTCGGGCTTCCAGGGCAACAGCTGTCGAACTAACAACAGCCGCTTCGGCTCTTTGTACCTTTGCCGGGAGCGTTTTGCGATACACATCCACAAGCGTCTTCAAACGTTCCATATTTTTTTCAGACTGATTCACCCGCGCCTTCGCTTCCGCAACCTGCGCCAGATACTGCGACTGATCCAACTCAGCAAGAACTTGCCCTTCCTTCACCTGTTGGCCTTCGTCAACGAAAATGTTGACGACCCGCCCATTTGCCTGAAATGCCAACTCCGATGTCGTTGCCTCAACAGTTCCAGAATAATATAATTCCCCGGTCCGTACCTCTCTCTGCTCGTAATAGACAAAGAATGCGACGCACACGAGAAAGACTATGAAGATCAAAATGATGAGCCGTTTTTTCAAAAGTCGACCTCCTTACAAAACTACGTGTTTATATCATTTTACTCGGAACAGGAACAAGCACAAACTTTTCGCCAGAATAACTCCTGCAGTTGTGCTCGAAACGCAGGGTGGTCCCTACACCCCCTAAACCGTTTGGCGTACCGGTGTGTACGATTGCTTTACTCTCTTTCATGTAATCCATGCGAGTCTAGACATCTCCGCCAGTTTTACGACATGAATCAGCACGCCGTGCATCTGCTGAATCCTCCCGCTCAACTATTATGGGTTGCCACGGGGGAGTCAATATGTTAATTGGTTAAAGTAGTTCGCTTATCCGGTAACAAAGACACCTCAGTCAACACTTGCAATACGTGCCGAAATATTGGAATCCTGCCACCTTGCACCGGAGAATGAATAGAGAATTTATACGAGGAGGACACTCTTGCATGATCTACAATGAAGAATTTGAAACTCTGCCACGAGAGGCTCTGGAGGCACTTCAGTTCAAGAGACTTCAAAACGCCGTTGAGCGTGCGTACCATACCGTCGGTTTTTACCGCAGACTTTTTAACGAAGCCGGCATAACCCCGGACGACATCAACAGTCTGGCAGACATACAGAAACTTCCCTTTACCACGAAACAGGATCTCAGGGATAACTACCCCTTCGGACTGTTTGCGGTCCCGATGAGTAACATAGTCAGACTCCATGCATCATCCGGCACAACCGGAAAAGCCACGGTCGTCGGGTACACAAAGAGGGATATCGAGACATGGTCGCGTCTCATGGCGCGATCGTTCGTCGCCGCAGGGCTGACAAAAAATGATATCATCCACAATGCCTATGGCTACGGCCTCTTTACCGGTGGACTCGGTGTTCACTACGGTGCGGAGCTGCTAGGAGCAAGCGTCATTCCGATATCGGGCGGAAACACAAAACGGCAGATCATGATCCTGCAGGATTTCGGTCCCTCAGCTATATGCTGCACACCATCATACGCCCTCTACCTTGCAGAACAGGGTGAAGAGATGGGGATAGACATGCAGTCTCTGAATCTGCGAACAGGCATCCTCGGCGCGGAACCATGGAGTGAAAAAATAAGACAGGAAATCGAGAACAAATTGAATATCACCGCCATCGATATTTACGGGCTGTCAGAGGTTATCGGTCCGGGAGTAGCAATCGAATGTACCGAGGGGCGTAATGGCCTCCACGTCTTTGAGGATCACTTTATCGTTGAAACGATAAACCCCGTAACAGGTGACGTTATTCGAGATGGAGAAGAAGGTGAACTGGTATTCACGACGCTGACGAAGGAAGCATTTCCCCTGATCCGATACCGCACTAGAGATCTCTCACGACTGCTGAAAGAACCGTGCAGGTGCGGCAGGACCCTGACGAGAATGGCGCGGATCTCAGGTAGGAGTGATGATATGTTAATAATTCGTGGCATTAACGTCTTTCCATCGCAAATTGAAAACGTGCTCCTTGACATCGAAGATCTCGAACCGCACTATGAAATTATTGTAGATCGCGAAGGGTCGCTGGACACCATCGAAATCCGCGTCGAAGTCAGCGAAAACATCTTTTCGGATGAGGTGCGAACACTTCAGAACATTGAACGGCGGATCGCGAGGGATGTAAAAGATTACCTTGGCGTCACAACAATGGTCAGACTGGTTGGGCCCAAGACCTTGCAACGACATGAGGGAAAGGCCCAGCGAGTAATCGATAAAAGAAACGTGTGAGAAGGAGAACCCCCTATGAACGTGGAACAGATATCCATCTTTCTGGAGAATAAACCGGGAAGTCTTGAAAAGGCAACCCGTGTCTTGAAAAACGCCAATATCAATATCAGGGCGTTGTCTCTTGCCGACACATCAGATTTTGGAATTTTACGGCTTATTGTCAACGATATCGACAGCGCGGAAAAGGCCCTTCAGTCAAGCGGCTTTACAGTAAGACGGACACCGGTCGTTGCCGTAGAAGTCCCAGATAGACCGGGGGGACTTCACAGTATTTTGGAAATGTTGTCAAAGAATGCCATCAACGTCGAATATACGTATGCCTTTGTTGAAAGAAGCGGAGAAAATGCTTTGATTATTTTCCGGCTTGACCGGACAGAGGAAGGAATAACAATTCTCCAAGAAAGCGGTTTCACCGTCCTGCCTGGAGATCGAGTGTACAGTCTGTAATCGAGAGAGGAGTCAGCGAACACGTTGACTCCTCTTCGTCATGTCAACTCGATTATGTCTCTTGCTGACTGCGTGATGCCAGTGCATTGGTAATCCGGTCAATAATAATTGCCAGAAACACGATACTTATTCCCGCCTCGAAACCACGACCGACCTCTATACGATTGATGGAAAGCAGAACTTCCAGACCAAGCCCTCGTGCACCAATCATGGACGCAATGACCACCATGGCAAGCGCCATCATCGTCGTCTGGTTAATCCCTACCATAATTGATGGAATAGCGAGCGGCACCTCCACTTCAAAGAGAATCTGCCGGGGGCTCGCACCAAATGCCCGTGCGGCCTCAAGTACTGCCGGAGATACCTGCCGTATGCCCACATTCGTAAGACGGATAACCGGAGGTACGGAATAAATAAGAGTGGCAATCAAAGCCGGTACCTTCCCCAGACCGAAAAACATGAGGGCCGGTATGAGATAAACAAAACTCGGCATCGTCTGCATGGCGTCCAGCATCGGTTTTATCATCGATTCCATCAAATCATTCTTGGCCATTAATATACCCGTCGGGAGTCCAACGGCCAGAGAAACGATAACAGCTGACGCTGTCAGCGCAAGAGTCATCATGGAAAGCTTCCAATAGCCGAACGTTCCGATTAACAGGAGTAATGCGGCCAGTGAAAGGGCGGTGAGCCATTTGCCCGTGACCCGCCATGCTACAAGGAAAATGACACCAACCACTAACCACCAGGGAAGAAATAAGAAGAACTTTTCAATATACAGCAACAGCATGAGCATGGCATGACCGATGATATCGAAGATACCGGAAAACTGATCGAGAAGCCAGTTCATAATGGCGTCAATCCAATCGGCAAGAGGTATCCTTAATCCTTCAGGAAAATCATTCATTGTTTTCACCTTTCTCCTGAATCATATTTTCAAAGATAGAGCTGATTTGCACTTCACCCAGAAACTTTCCATCATCATAAACAACTGCAATAGGATAGTCGGCTTCGGCAGCCACGGGAAACATATCTTCAAGTATTGTATCAGGATGAGTGGTCTTGAGGTCAGAATCGAGGGCGTCTTTGAGCGATGTGCTGTGATCCTGAATTATCTTTTTCAGGCTCCTCGTTGTAACCAGACCGAGAAGCTTCTTATTCCTCCCGATCATGAAGGCATGTTCTTCCTTACTCGTTCGCAGCACGTGGAGAGCGGCCTTTATCCCCTGCCACTCATAGATGAGGGCATCAGGCTGATCCATGATCCGGCCCGCCGTGAGAACTTTTGCCGGTGAGGCATCCTGTACAAAATCTCTTACATAATCATCTGCGGGAGACGTGATGACATCTTCCGGATAGCCGATCTGGACAACGCCCCCGTCTCTCAAAATAACGATCCGATCACCGACCTTCAATGCTTCATGAAGGTCATGCGTCACAAAGAGGATCGTTTTGTGTACCTTGTCCTGCAACTCGATCAGTTCATCCTGCATTTCCCTTCGAATCAGGGGATCCAGTCCGCTGAAGGGCTCATCCATGAACAGTATCTCCGTATCATTAGACAGAGCCCGCGCAATTCCGACTCGCTGTTGCATACCACCGCTGAGGGCGCTGGGCATATAATTTTCCCACCCCTTCAGTCCCACCGTCTCGATAGCCTCATACGCCCGATCGTATCGTTCCTGTTTTTCCACACCTCTGATCTTGAGCCCGTACGAAACATTATCAAGCACATTGCGGTGGGGCAGCAGTCCGAAGTGCTGAAATACCATGCTGGTGGTGAAGCGACGGAAATTCATCAGCTGATTATGATCATATTGACAGATATCTTCACCGTTCACAAAGACCTGACCGGCAGTCGGCTCAATAAGCCGGAGGAGAAGGCGTATAACGGTTGACTTTCCACTGCCCGAAAGTCCCATAATAACAAAGAATTCTCCTCGATGAACATTGAAAGAAACGTCACGAACCGCCATCACACAACCGGTCTGATCGAGGATGACGTCTTTACTCTCATTTCGAAGATCGGATTTCATGACACGATCCGGTTTTTCACCAAATAGCTTCCATAAATTTTTAACTTCTACACAAACTTCTCTTTCCCGGATATCACTATTGCTGTTGTTTTTCACAATTCTCTCCTCACGGATTGACGGCATTGGTAAAAATGAAATTTACACGATCGACGAAGGTTCTGATCGATTTTCAAGGGCTATGATATTTTCTCCTCAGGGCAGGAAATTGTTGTCGACGGAACCGATTCGCACTATCGAAATGTCAATGAATGATTCAGGTAAAGAAATGACACATGATAATATTTCACCACTATTTACTCATATATGAATATTTTCAACTGAACGCTTTTTTTAATCACATTTCGGCCCCCCTGTCAACCCAACACATGGGCTGATAATCATACTAGATAGTAATTAGTACATATTTAGCGAGACTTTTTTTGAATTATCTCATGCCGCTCACGAAAAGTACATACAGTAATCAAAAACGTGTCCCCTGTGTGCTACGCCTCGCTATCGGGATTAATCGAGGTTTCTCACGCCTTCCTATAAGGCAAAGCGATGAATTTCCCCGGTAGGGAATTATGTATTCGATGCCTCTTCGGCTGTGTCGGTATGACGAATATTTCTCTTGCACACCAAAGCATTAGACATCTCGATTCTCATTAACTCTGCTTTCCCTTTGCCGCATTGAGAAGAAAGGTAATAAAAAGCCCCTCTTTCTTACACCAGAAGAAAAAGGGGCTGTACTGCATTTGTAGCAAGGTACTACGAAACCGTTACCATGCCGATTTTTTTTGCTTTTTTAATGCCTTTTTGACCTTTGTGGTCACCTCTGCCGGCACCCATTTGGTCCACAGATCTTCCTTGTTTTTGAGGAACCATATCGCCCCATCCTCTACCTTACCTTTGGTGTCCTGCATATAGGCAAGGAATTCATTGTTCAGAGCGGTTGTGGTTTCATACTTTTTGAGAAACGCAACGATTTCGGGTGCTCTTTCGGGAAGTTTGGCGTTTACAAAAATATGCACCTGGACGGGCTGGAATGCACAGGCTTTTGTTGTATCCCAGGTCTTTTTGTCAAACGGAGGTTCCTCAAGGGCTGTCATGTCAAGTTTCCCCAGAATCCATGTAGGGGCCCAGTAATACCCAACCCAGGGCCTTCCCTTTTTTACGGCAGCCGCCATTGAACCGGCAAGGGCAGCATCCGATCCGGGGATAAAGTCAGTATAATATTTATCCAGGCCGTACGCTTTGAGCTTCTCTGTATTAGTTTTGGTTATCATCCAACCGGGGATTGAGTTATGAAAGCGACCTTTCGTGGGTTCTTCCGGGTCCTGAAATACCTTCCAGTACTTGGAAAGGTCATACACGGATTTGAGGTTCGGCGCCATCGGTTCGATTCCCCGCTTTTTATCGCCTTTTATGACAAAGGTCGGTACCAGCCATCCCTGCCAGTTGTCGCGATAGTTGGGACCCAGGTCAAGTATAGTACCTTCTCTGATTCCCTTATCAAAAAGTTCCTGAGAATTTTCCGTCCACGATTCCATCTCCACATCCGTATCGCCCCGCTGAAGTGCGGTAAGCAGGGCAACGGTCTCTCCGGGAAGGTACTCGACATCATACCCATAGCCATATTTTACAATAAATCCTGCAATTCGGTTATGGACCTGGACACTGTCCCAGCTGCGATCGTTAAAGCGGATCATTTTTTGGGCTGCATCGGCCCAATTGACAGTCAATGACAGTAACAGGACACACACCGCAACAACAACGACAACAAACTTCAATTGACCTTTGTACATTATAATACCCCCTTTCATTGTTATCCTTTCAAACACTCACACCACTTGTCATACAATTACTATCACGAAGGCCTGACATGACGAAGTCTGAACGAAACGAGGAGGTCGGAGAAGTATTTCAAAATAGATGTAAAAACGCTGAAGGGATACGAGATTCAACGCACCTCGAATCTGGCGCCACTTTGTTTCATCAATGATTATATGTGTTATAATTATATTTCGGCACCCTGTCAAGCATAAGATGCAGATACGTCGGGAATAATAAGCTGCAGTTACATACAGATAAAACTCTTTGCGGCAGGAATACGTGTGACGAACAGCAGTGTATCACCGTCCGAATTCAATCGCCTTCAAAAGTCGTACTGTATTCTTTGACACAGGAAGTTCCAGGATCTCCTCCCATGAAAACCACCTGGCCTCCAAGGCATCATCAGCACCGAGCGGTTCACCACTGATATACTCACCTCGTACATCGACGACGATGTAGTGGTACCGAACACGATTATCACCATCCCGTTCAATCAGATCGAATGTGTAGATCGGCTCGTGGGCTTTGATTACAATCCCTGTTTCTTCGAGAATCTCCCGCTCGGCAGTTTCCTGAATCGTTTCACCCAATTCTATGTGTCCTCCGGGGATTGCCCACAACCCCTTGCTCGGTGGAATGCCGCGCCGTACGAGGAGCACTGTGCTATCCTCGATAACGACAGCGCCAACCCCCACGCGAGGAACCTCGGGATACGCGCTCTTCGTCATGGCTTTATTCTCCCTCGTCACGCAACGCAAACAGCGGCGCGCATCGCACCGTCTCCGGATCAGAAGTGTTACACAATACGACCGGATATATCTCGCGCTCCGATTCATTTTTTACGGCGTGTTCAACATCGGGAGAAATTTCCAGAAGTGTCGGCCCGGCACTCCGGGTCTGTATTTCATGAATCTCACCTCCTGCCGATCGCCACACAGTGCGCGCATGATCGCCGCACACGAGCATCCGCTCCATTGCATGGGGATGATAGTGATTTCCCCTTTCTGAACCGGGTCTCATGGAAACGACGTGCAGATCAAGTAACCGTCCGTCCGGCATCCCCGAAATCTTCAGGGGATTGATACCCCATCCCCGCACATCCTCCCACATCGTATCACTTATATCCAGCTTGCGAACGGTATCCATACGCCCATCCTCCCTTCGGGATGTTTCACCTTTCACGGCGAGAAAACAGGCCATGTAACGTCACGAGGCCGATTCAACCGTAAATGAGAACCGTCGCGATTCGTATTTATCGGGGCGGGAATGAAAGGCCCTTTCAACAAATGTGACCGTATGAGAATTGTCCATCATAATGACTGTTGAATAACGAGTGCCGTAAACGGGGCTTTCAACGAAGATGGGAGAGAGTATCCGTTCCCATTCGATTCCCACGCCGGTGTCGGGCAGACGATCATCGGGAGGGCGGGTCGTGTCCGCGAGAATATTGAAAATAGCCTCCGGCGTTATCTCACCGCTTCCGGAAATCAGCAATCGCAATCGCTCCCTTCCGAGTTCGACCTTGGGCCACGGGGTGTCAAGCAAGTGGTTGCTCAGTCCGTACAATCCGGGGGTTATCTCCTGTAAGATGTTTTCCCGATTTGAAAAGTAGTAGAGATCCCCCACGGCTCCGAAGAGAAAATTGAATCCATTGTATCGATCGGCATTGCCGCGGATCGTCTGCATATACTCTCGGGGGCCTTGTTTGCTTCGCAGATAGTCACTTACCAGTAGGCCCCGGGACGGAGCGTCGTCCTTTATGGTAAAAGGTGCTCGATAATTGGTAATGGTTGCGATTCGCCCTGTTGTGGTTACCCCGAGCCAGGTTCCACACTCTTTTAAATCTCTACCGGCAAGAAGTTCCGGCGCCTCTTCCCAGAATGACGCAGGGTCGGCAGGCCTTTCGAAAAATTCATCTCTGTTCGAGGCAAGAATCAGCGGAAAGTCGTGATGCTCTTTGTATGAGAAAAGTATTATACACATGATGATATTTTTAATGTTTTATTTTGTCTTTGACTTTGTCTTTGACTTTGTCTATTACCCTCGCCATTACCTCGCCTGCCCTGTTATAGATGACAACTGTTGACATGTAATCGTATGACGTTCCTGTCATATTAACGATAATAAGACGCGCCCCTGACTCGACAGCGTATTGTGGCATGTATGCGGCGGGATAGACAACAAGCGACGATCCTATCACGATGAAGAGATCACACAACCGGGAATGATTTACCGCTTCTGCCATGACATCCCGGGGAAGGGCCTCGCCAAAGAGGATCACATCGGGTTTCAATATACCGCCGCAGAGTTCGCACTCTGGAATTTCTTCACCGTTTTCCACTCGCCTGCTGATCTGTTCCAGGGGGTAACGCTCCTGGCAGTTCAGACATTTGACCCAGCTCATGTTTCCGTGAAGCTCAAACACCTTTTCCGGAGAATTTCCCGCCTTCTGATGGAGGTTGTCGATATTTTGTGTGATCACCGCTTCAAGCTTGTTCATCTTCTCCAGTTCGGCAACTGCATCATGCGCGGGATTCGGCTCCGCCTCAGTTAAAAGACCGCTTTCTGAGAGAAATTTCCATTGCTTTCTCCGCGATTCGGGGTCACTTAAAAACTTCTGTATGGTAAAATCCTCAGGATCAAATTTTGACCAGATCCCCCCGGGGCTGCGAAAATCCGGGATTCCGGATTCCGTACTGACACCGGCGCCGGTAAACACTACAATTCTGTCGGAATCAAGTATCAACTTCGCCATATTCTCAATCTGTATGGTCAGACTATCAACGCTCATTTTCTCGGTCTAGCCCCTTTTTTATAATAGGATACTTTATAACATAAAAAATCACGATTCAGAAAGATAAAACCTGTCTGGAAAATTTCCGCGATCCCAGAAGAAAAAGATACCCCCCGAAATTGCGTAGAGGAATAGTGCCGACACGATAACCGCCCTGAAACCACATCCCACGGCAATGATAACCGCTGTTGATGCCCCGATAACGGAAAAGAACCCGTTGATACCCCAGGCCCATGGAATTACATTTTCCTCCGTTTCACTCAGTCTGCTGAGACCCGACGGGAAGGGTACCCCCATAGGCACAGCCAGTGGTGCTATCATGAGGCTGCAGATCACCATTCGACCCGGCAATGACATCCGTAACAGAAGATGATAAAGAAAGTGGTCCGCCATCATGTAAAAGAGTCCCACCATGACTATGGCAGGAAACACCCATACGACGCGCCTCGATTGTGACTGCCACATTTTTTCACCCGCCCAGCTTCCCGCCCCCGAGTAGACAAGGAATGAACTGACAACGACAGTTGCAGAAAAAACGGGGTCGTAAAGATACCTGATAAATTGCTGTAAAAACGCAATTTCAAGAAACATATAGGCAAGTCCCAATGACCCGAAATAGACAAATACCGAAACCGCATTTTTTGATACGCGGCCTTTGAAAGTTACCGGAGCGACGATAAATATCATGCTGAACAGCACAAGGATGGCACATGACATCCACACAAGAACGTATCCCCAATCAACGAATGGAATGAGGATCCGCTCTCCCGTCGCAATATAGTGTTTCAGGATGTCTGTCTTGAAGAAATATGAGAAAAACGGTTTGTCGTCCGTGGCAGGTTCGATTCGAAATGGATACTCCTCATAAAACCGGTGCCTTTTCATCGACAAAAGTTGCCGGGCCGCAGTAAAAAAGTAGTTTTCATCCATTCGGTTTATTCTGTTCGTTTCCCCCTCCGTTATCCCCGGCACATAACAGATATCGAAAAGATTCTTTGCACAAAACTCCCTCGTGGCATCAAGCTGCCCACGGGTGACCGCACCGTTTTTAATCAAGAGTGTCGCCGTCTGCCAGCTTCTGATCATTATAAGGGACTGTGAAGGATCCTTCCCTCTTGATTCCAGCACCTCAATGGCAGTGGCAAGCAGTTTGATACTTTTCCTCGGCGGATTTTCTACCCAGCATGAAATCGATATCATGCCTCCCGGCGTGAGGTGCTCCAGGCAAGTCTCCATTGCCTCCTTTGTCAACAGGTAGTTCTCCGTGAGAGAAAAGACTCCTGAAACGGGAGAACTTATCGCTCCGTGTGTTGCTACCCGAATGAGATCGTATACCCTGTTCGTCCTCTGAAGATATCCTCTCCCGTCTTCAACATATATATGCGATCGCCTCCAGTCGTAAATGTTGCCACTGAATTGACGGTAACGACCCCTCAAGAGTCGAACGATATCCCCGTTCATTTCGACAACCGAAATGCTCTCAGCATCGTAGAATCGCGCACACAGCACATCCGTCCCTCCGCCCCCACCGACAATAAGAACATTCGGACGGGTCAACAGCGCATGGCCGAGTGAAGCAGTCCGACACTCCATAAACGCAAAATCATCAATCGTGTCTGAAAATTTATTAATCACGCCAACAGCATTACCATCAGAAAAGATCCCTTTCTGAACTGGTATCGTATGATGACACTGCAGGCTGAGGTCAGAAAGATAATGAAATGAAGGGCTATCGACGACCGTTACAAGTCCGAGGGGACCATAGCGGTGATATTCTCTTTTTGCAGCCTTCAGGTTATCGGCATGGGACAGATCTTTGAAGGGGCTCATGGCAATCGGCACATCACGAACCACAACGAACGTGACAGGAAAGAGCAACAGAAGCGACACCAGTAACACCATCTTTCTCTTCGTATTTTCCATGGCCGGAAAAACAGCGAGCACGGCGAGAAAAGAAATGATCACCATTATCCTGTGGGGCGACACATGAAATACGGAAAGCAATACCAGTACTGCCCCCACACCTGACCCCAGAAGATTTGCACAGTAGATTCCGTGGATATAATGGGGGAAAGCGACAAATCCCATACCGATACATACGGCTCCGAGAAAAAAAGGAACAAAAAGAGCGAAGACAAGAAATGCCAGGTTAATGATCTCGGTGTGCTGCCAGACGAGTATCAATGGATTAAAGCGAATGACATGGCTCAGGCACAGATTAATCCAGACTGATACAACGAGCAGAACGGGAGATATGAGGTATATCACCGAGAGGTTATCGTACAGTGTCTTCCTGAAAAGATATATGAATGTGCCGCTCGCCCCGAAGCCGAGCAGTGCAACACTGATGATCAGGTATGCAAAATGATACCAGTACTGAATAGCGAAAAATCTGAGGAGAATAATTTCATAGGTGATCAGAAAGGCAGAAATGACAAAGATGGAAAGCTGAATACCCTTTAAAGACGGCCGAGGATTCATCATCTTTCATGTGTTCCCGTAAGAGGGACAAAAATAACGGGCATCATATTACGTGTGGTTATAATCCCTTCTTCATCCTTTGCAATCAGCACCAGATTCTGTGTCATGAAGGCACCGCCAATTGGTACAATCATCCTGCCGCCGTCTTTGAGCTGTTCCATAAGGGGAGGGGGCACATGACCCGCCGCTGCAGTCACTATGATAGCATCAAATGGTGCATGGTCAGGCCAACCATAGTAACCGTCACCAGTCATTACCTCGACATTATCATACCCAAGGCGTTTCAAACGTTCTGACGCAATTTCTGCCAGTTCAGGAATGATCTCAACAGTATAGACCTCTTTCACCAGAACAGACAGAATCGCTGCCTGATACCCGGATCCCGTTCCCACCTCAAGGACGATGCTGTTTTCATTCAGCCGTAAAATTTCCGTCATATATGCCACGATAAAGGGCTGTGAGATTGTCTGTCCGTATCCGATAGGCAGAGGAGAGTCATCATACGCTCTGTGCACATTGTTTTCCGGCACAAAAAGATGACGGGGTACGGTCAACAAGGCTTCGAGAATCTTTTCATCCCTCACACCCCTGCGTTTGATCTGTTTTTCAATCATTGATTCTCTCATCGTAGCAAACCTCTTTTCATGGACAGAAGCCGCATACGAACGTTGCGTATCCACGGCAGCAGACAGTACTACCGTGATTATAACAGTAACTATTGTACCATTCCAAATTCGTTTCATGATAAAATTCCTTCTGTGGTACTATATCGCCAGCCACTACCGATCGGCAGGTTCATCATGCTATTTAAAGTAGCGTCAGATATCGTTATCCTTATTCACTTCGCCTGGATACTCTTTATCATACTGGGCTTCCCCATATTTTTCTACTTCAACATGGTACGGTGGAGGCTCTTTCATATGCTCGCCCTGACAGCCACGATCATGATGCAGCTGTCTCACACAATCTGCCCTCTTACATATCTTGAAGCTTATCTGAAATCGAAGGATATCGACTCATCAGTGTACCCAGGCTCTTTCATCATCGAGTCGATAGAGGATCTTATGTATGTTCAGGATGTGACGCTGGGAATAACCACATATATCACGATAGGATTTTTCGTCGTCGTTCTTCTTTCGTTCCGCTTCAGACCCCTCAGGAAGAAATTGCAGTAACGGATCCCTCGAAATCGCAACATCGCAGATATGATTGCTCTCTTACAACCCCGTCATTACTTTTTCACTCTAACGGAGAGACAATCATGAGTCAAGATTGAAAAGAAATTCGTGGCGTTCTTTCCCCTTACCTGATCATAATACCCGGGAGCCACAGCACCAGCTGAGGGAAAAGAGCAATAAGGGCAACACCGATGAGCTGAAGGATAATAAAGGGTATGGCACCGCGAACGATATGACGACCGAAATCGAGTTCCTGGGGCGCAACACCTTTGATATAAAAAAGTGCGGGAGCCATAGGCGGGGTGAGAAACGACGTCTGCATGGCCACGCAGAAGAGTATCGCAGCCCACAGCGGGTTGAAACCGAGGACGGCAATGACGGGCGTAAAGATCGGAACGAGAATCGGCACAATCCCGACCCACTCCATGAAAAGGCCGAAAACGAAAAAGGCAAGGGCCATGATGGTAAGGACCCCCCACCGGCCAACAGGCAATCCCAGAAGCCATTCCTTGACCAGGTCACCACCACCTATCAGCATAAACGTTCCCGTGAACACAAATGCGGCGGCCACGATCAGTAGAATCATACTCGACACGACGAGTGTTCTATAGACGGCTTTCTTCAATGTCTCCCAGTCAAGCCGGCCATATGCCAGAGCAAGGAGAACGCTTGCAAACGCTCCCACGGCAGCCGCTTCCGTCGGCGCTGCAATACCGAAAAAAATCGTCCCCAGGACAGCCAGAATGAGGAAAAACGTTGGAAGGAGGGAGGTAATGATCATCATCACTTTTTGTCCAAAGGGCATCGCCCGCTGTTCCGGCGGCAATGCAGGCCCAAGCTCGGGATTGATGAAACACCTGACGAGAATATACACCGTATACAGCGACGACAGCACCAGCCCCGGAATGATGGCTCCCATAAAGAGTTTTCCGACCGAAATGCCCGCCATCGGACCGTAAACGATAAGCATGATACTCGGGGGAATGAGGATACCAAGGGTACCTCCGGCACATATGGTACCTGAACTGAGCGCCTTGTCGTACCCCCGTTTGACCATCTCGGGAAGTGCAAAAAGTCCCATGATAATGACCGGCGCACCCATAATCCCGGTTGCCGCGGCCATGACGGTACATACCGCCACCACCGCGAGGGCCAGGCCACCCCGCAAACCGCCAAGGAGAACGTGCAGAGAGGTGAACAATCTTTCGGCAGCGCCGGAATGCTCAAGCATGATTCCCATGAAAACAAACAACACGATGGCAATAAGAATATAATTCTGCATTGTGTCAAAGACACGCAGGATCATCATGGGAAAGAAGCCGGATCCGACTCCCAGAAAACCGACTATCATAGAGGTTCCGAGCATGACAAACGGAACGGGAAACCCCAGCAGCAGACCGGTAACCAGGCCAACAAACAACATACCTATTAACACTTCGGGACTTGCTATCAAGAGCCTTCTCCCCTGAACGCCAGAGTGAGAGAACGGATAAAGTCAGCGGTCCCCTGAAGGAAGAGCAGAAGGGCACTGATCGGTATAATCGTTTTGAAGGGATATATGGGGGGTGACCACATGCTTACACCGGCATGTTCCATTATTTTCCAGGATTTCGCCGCATAATCTGCCCCATAGTATAAGAACGCGATAGTAACGGGAAAGAAGAATATGAGGTATCCGATCACATTGATTACGGCTTTTGCCCTTCGAGACACGCGATCATAGAAGACACCGATTCTGACATGTTCGTCAAGCAACAGCGTATACGCCGCACCAACCATAAACATTGTTCCGTAGAGCATGTAGGATATGTCATATGACCATTCTGTCGGGGCATTGAAGCCGTAACGGGCAATGGTATCGTAGACAAGTTCCAGTATAAGAATGATACCGAGCCACGCCACTGCCTTGCCCGACCATACACTGAGTTTATCAATGCCTTTTCCCAACGACACCAAGGTATCCATAGGCGTAGATTCTCATCTGCCAGCACACAGCATTCACTGCGTGACAATTAATAGAATGGTGGATCAGATTAACCCGCACTGATCCACCATCTCGCGTACCAGGAAACGTGCACCCTTCACCCCGTGGAATCCGGCACGAACTGGGTTACCCCGGGGTAACATGCCGTCGGATCACTTCGCATAGGGATACGGAAGTCGGATCAGATCCGCATAGGGTTCCACCTTTTTGCGGAATGCAATCTGCGATTTCCATATCTTGTCAAACATGGGATCCTTTGCCGCATGCTCTGCCATCACGGCGTTACCGATCTTGACAATTTCATTGATGACCTCCGGCGTCAGTTTCGACACATTGAGTCCCTTGTAATTTCTGAAAAATTCCATCGCTTCGGAATCTTCCTTCAATGCCGTATTGACGGCCCGGAAACAGGTGTCGCGAAGCGCAACCTCTACTTTAAATTTTAAATCATCGGGCAGTGCGTCCCATGATTTTTTATTCACAAGAGTCTCGAGGGGTGCACAGGGCTCATGAATTCCGGGAAGTTTCAAATAGTCACATATTTCCTGAAATCCGAACTTTTTATCGATTGCCGGGGTGCCGAATTCACATGCATCGATAACACCTCGTTCCAAAGACGGGTATACCTCTGCACCGGGAAGAGTGACAACGCGTGCACCCAGACGCTCGAGACACTGTCCCCAGATACCCACAGTTCTGAATTTCAGACCTTTGAAGTCTGACAGGGTATTAATCGGCTTTCGCGACCAGCAGAAATTCTCCGAACCGAGCATCCCATAGGGAGGCAGAACAACAATATTGTGCTCTTTATAGAGTTCATTCCACAGTTCCAATCCGCCACCGGTGTAGATCCATCCGAGCATTTCCTGCATCTGCAGTCCATTGGGATATGAATTTGCAAAAAGGACGGCAGCAGGGAATTTGCCAATCCACCACCCGGCCCACGTACAGCCGATATCCAGTGTCCCTGCACTGACCGCGTCAAACACTTTCAGGGCAGGAACAATAGATCCTCCCGGAGCCATCTTTATTACTAAACGACCGTCGGTCAATTTTTCCACCTCTTTGGCAAAAAGCTCGGCAGGGGCATAGAGTTGTGGCAGACCGGCGGAATAACTTGACTGTCCCCTCCATACTATGGTCTTTTCTGCCGCGTGCGAGGATACGACCAACAAAGCGCACACGCACAATGAAACATAAACCGACACGAGTAACGATTTTCCAGCCTTCATCTGTTTTCCTCCTCTTTGTGGCTTGTGTTCCTTACCATGACAACCTGATACCACTGACAATTGCATCCCATCACACTGCCCGGTTCGGCTTACGTGTATGAGGGACCCTCCTCAACCGGCCTTCCCTTAAAAAACGTAGTATAGGAAAGGCGTTCATACCAGTCAAGAGTAAAACACGCAGTACTCCCCGACGCTGTGCGAGACAATTTTTCCGGGCTACAAGGTGATTGACACCTCGGCATACTTTTATTATACAGGTAAAGATATCACTTCGACGGCACGGTTTTTCATACCCCGCCGATGTAAGGGAAGGTATGATTGCAGTACGGAACATTCGATACGAAGAAATTGCCAACAGTGTCAGTCATGGTGTGGGCATCCTTTTAAGTATTGCCGGCTTGTCGATCCTCGTGGTTTTTGCAAGCCTGTATGGAAAAGCTCCGCACATTGTGGGGGCCACTATTTTCGGCAGTTCACTCCTTGTTATGTACACCGCATCGACTCTCTACCACAGTTTTCGGGCACCACGACTGAAACATGTTTTGAAAATCGTGGATCATGCCTCCATTTATCTTCTGATCGCGGGGACGTATACACCGTTTACGCTGGTTACGCTACGCGGAATCTGGGGGTGGATCTTGTTTGGCATCGTGTGGGGATTGGCTCTTTTGGGCATCGTATTTCAGATCTTTTTCGTTTATCGGTTCAAGGTGCTGGCAACGTTTGCCTATATTCTGATGGGATGGCTTGCCGTTATAGCGATAAAACCGCTGGTTGCAGCACTCCCCATACCCGGACTCATCTTACTGGTGGCGGGCGGGGTGGCGTACACTTCAGGAACCGTTTTCTACTTATGGAAATCGCTCCCCTACCATCATGCCATCTGGCATCTGTTTGTTCTTGCCGGTAGCACCTGCCATTTCTTCACCGTCTTGTTGTACGTTGTCCTTTAACTAGATCGGCAACGTTCGACAGTCCACTGTTTCAGGACTGCACTGCAGTACAGCAGGTATCTTGAATTTATTCTCTTTCGACGCTAAGCTATAAGGGCTATCTTCGCCGGAGGATCGATGAATGACAGAACGTCATAACAGATATGTCCTTCCCTTTGCCGTCACAGTTCTCGGAGTCTCCCACGTCGTCACACAGATCACCGTCATCCGTGAATTTATCAATGTCGTTGCAGGAAATGAAACTGTCCTCGGCATCCTCGTCTCCCTGTGGCTCCTGTTGACAGGGATCGGGGCATGGCTCGGACGATTTATACGATCATCACCGGTGCAATTGTCATTTTTTCGCCTATCGCTCCTCATTGTCGCGTTCCTGCCCATCGCTCACATTATGAGCATTCGCTTCCTGCGAGACTGTCTTTTTATGCGGGGAGAACTTCCCGGAATAGGTTCTCTCACCGTCTGGGCCGCCTGTCTCCTTGTTCCGTACTGTTTCGTTACGGGAGGCCTTCTGACACTCGCATGCAGTGTATTACTCCCCTCCGACGAAACGGGGAAAAGTATCGGAAGGGTCTACTTCTTTGACAATATCGGCGATATACTGGGAGGGGTGCTGTTTACTTTCGTGCTTGTTCACTGTTTCAATAATCTGACTATCCTCTATGTTCCCGCTCTTCTCTGTCTCGCCGGGTTCATTCTCATCAAGGGAAACACACGGAACGGTGAATGGACACACCATATAATCGGAATTCTGTCGATGGCGTGTCTCGTAGGTATGATGGTCTGCCGGATCGATACAATTTCGATCAAATGGCTCTACCCCGAACAGACTATCATTGATCACGTCGAATCGCCTTACGGCCGAGTTGTAGTCACAAAACAACACGAGCAGGTCTCTTTTTTCGAAAACGGGGGTCATCTCTTTTCAACGCCCAATGTTTTTGCCAATGAGGAGCTGGTCCACTATGCGCTTTCACAGCTGCACGACGTGCACTCAGTGTTGCTTATTTCAGGAGGAGTGTCCGGAATCATTCACGAAATACAGAAGTATCACATTGTCAGGATCGATTACGTTGAACTCGATCCGGCAATACTTGCCGTGGCCGGCAGACATATGGATGACCGGTTTCCTCCTTCGGTTCACGTCTATACGCAGGACGGAAGAACGTTCATCACCCATACGTCCGAAAAGTACGATGCCGTCATCCTCGACCTTCCCGACCCTACATCGCTTCAGCTCAACCGCTTTTACACCCGTGAACTTTTCGGAGACATCACGGCTGTCCTCAAGCCCGGAGGAGTTGTCTGTTTTGCCGTGCAGGGGGCAGAAAACTACATCAGCGAAGAGCTGGCACGGTTTCTGTCAACTCTACGAAACACCCTCAGAGATGTTTTCACTCACGTTCTTATTATCCCTGGCGACCGAAATGTCTTTATCTCCTCCAACAGTCCTCTGTCAGACGACATTGCATCGCTTATCGCCGCCCAGAACATTGAAACAGTGTATGTCAATGAACACTATCTCGCCGGGAGGGTAACACCAGAAAGACTCGCCTTCTTAGAAAAAAGCCTTATTGAAGAGGCACCGCTAAACTATGACTTCACACCAACCGCTTTCTTTTACGATATACGCGTGTGGCTCTCAATGTTTCGAGAAAATTTTGCACTGCCCCTCATCGCCATGGTACTTTTCTTCTCGGTCTACTTCATACGCGTCGGCATGATCAGCAAGACATTATTCTCCACGGGATTCACCGCCTCGTCCATGGAGATAACGCTTCTGCTCTGCTACCAGATTGCGCACGGGAGTGTGTACACGGGTATCGGTCTCCTCGTGGCTGCGTTCATGACGGGTCTCGCAGCAGGCAGTTATGCAGCGAACCGACTCTCCCACGTGCGCATGATCTCCATGGTAAAAATAGAGTGTGCCATCGGCGTGTATTTACTCCTCTTTGCACTCCTCCTCATTGCGGGAAAAGCAGTTTTCACACGGGGTGTATTTACCATACTGGCCGTAGTGATAGGTGCTCTTACGGGAGCAGAATTCCCCATCGCAGGAAGACTGACATTCTCATCTGTCCGGGAGACGGCAGGAACGCTCTATGCCGCAGATCTGCTCGGAGGAAGCCTAGGAGCTTTCGCAACCAGCCTTTTCCTCATCCCTTGGTTCGGACTCTACTGGACCTGTTTCTTTCTCGTGGGATTTAAGATATTGATCATCACCGGGTTAGTTGTTAGAATACGGTCATAGGAACACAGCGATGAAAAACAACGATCAGGGGGAATGGTTTTCCTCTTTTCCTATAACTCGAAGAGATCTCATCAAAACAGGACTCGCAGGGGCCTTGGCGCTGTCGTCTGTCAACGCTCTGGCCACACCGTTTTTTTCGTCCAACAAAAATGAGAAAACAGTCACTTTCAACGACGCGCCCACAACAATCTGGAAGTGGTCAAAAGAGGTGTATTTCAAAGAAACCCTCAAGGATGACTACGTAAAGTGCCTCACCTGTCCGAATGAATGTATTTTACCCCCCGGAGCGCGGAGCCGGTGTCGGTCTCACGTCAACATGGACGGACATCTCTATACCCTTGTCTACGGCAACCCCTGTGCGGTGCATGTTGATCCCATTGAAAAGAAACCGCTCTACCACTTTATGCCGGCATCGAAATCGTTTTCCATTGCGACAACGGGGTGCAGTTTTAACTGCCTCAACTGCCAGAACTGGGAAATTTCTCAGGCCCGCCCCGAGGATGTCAGATCCGCCGACATGTTTCCTGAAGACGTCGTCAGAAACGCGCTCAGTGGAGACTGTCGGTCGATAGCCTACACCTATTCCGAGGCAACAACCTTCTACGAATACATGCTCGACACCTCACGGCTGGCGCGGAAGGAGAGCATAAAAAACGTCTGGATTACCAACGGATATATCAACAGGGCACCGCTTGTTGAACTGTGCCGCAGTCTTGATGGGGCAAATGTCGACATCAAAAGTTTTTCCGAAACACTCTACGCCCGCCTCAATGCGGGCCGTCTTAGACCGGTCTTGGAATGCCTCAAGACCCTCAAAGAAAAAGGCGTCTGGTTCGAGATGACAGCGCTTATCGTCCCCACATACTCGGATAGTATGGACATGATCAAGGCAATGTGTGACTGGATTGTAGAACATCTTGGCCCCGGCTACCCCTTACACTTTTCACGTTTCTATCCCCAGTACAAGTTGCCGTATCTTCCGCCCACACCGATATCGTTCCTTGAAAAGGCACGACACACTGCCATGGAGCGCGGCATCCACTTTGTGTATATTGGCAACATTCCACCGGCGGAGTCAAACCATACCTACTGTCCCGGGTGCGGAAAGAAGATAATTGCAAGGGTCGGGTATCACATAATTGAAACCGATCTCACCGACGGTAAATGTAAGTTCTGCGGTGAAATGATTCCGGGCATATGGAACTGATGCGGTGCCGTACCGGCGAGAGACGAAAGATCGATGCGCTTAGCAATGTGCAGGCACCTCGCCGAATAGTTTTTTGATCCGTGGCGGGCATATTGTATTGACGAACCATTCATTCGGAGGTATTACTATCTCCTCCAGACATACCCGAAAAAGAAGAGGCCATGAGACATCCCCGATTGCGACAGGATATTCAGCTCGTCCCCACGACGGTTGAGGGGCAACGGATGATCATGTTCATCGATCCGTTACGACTGGCAGACAACAGCTTTGCCCTCGACATTCAACTGCTTCCGATCCTCCGATTACTTACCGGCACAAACGATCTGCGAGATATCCAGATGGAACTGATGCGGCAGCAGAGCGGTCGTTTGATTCCCCTCGCAGAAATAGCAGAATTTGTGGAAAAACTCGACGAGATCTACCTCCTCGACAATGACCATTTCCGTCAAAAAGTCAATCTTCTCTATGAGACCTTCAACCGTCAGGTGGACCGCGATCCCGCTCACGCGGGGAAGTGCTACCCGCAGGACTCTGACAGATTCAGCCACTTCATTGAGGAGGTGGAGACAAACCTCCCCCCCTGGCCACTGGACTTCAGGGCTGAAGACATCGCCGGCATGCTCGCCCCCCACATCGATATTATGATTGCGAAGCACACTTACATTAATCTCTACCGACACCTGCGCGGGCACCAGTACGATCTCGTCATAATCTTCGGGATAAATCATGAGTGGCAGGACGGCCTCTACTCGATAACCGAGAAAAACTTCATCACGCCATTCGGAAAGTTAGAAACAGATCGGGAATTCATCACCGAACTCCGAGGGCGCGTGCCGAAGGGAACGCTGGCAACCAACGACTACGGGCACAGAACAGAACACTCGATAGAATTCCAGACGATTTTTCTCCATTATTACGTGGAAAACCCGATACGCATAGTCCCGATACTGTGTGGCGGGCTTCACGATTTCATCCACCGGCGGCAGAATGTCTTCGCCGACGAACGATTTATGGCGATGTGCGCCGCTATTACGGACCTGACCCAGAAGAGCGGAAAGAAGACACTCATGATAGCAGGTGTCGATTTTTCTCATGTGGGGCTCAAATTCGGGCATCGGATGCCAGCGGAAACGCTCATCGACATGGCGAGGACCAATGATACACGGATTATCTCCCACCTTTCAGCGGGAAAACCGGAAAAGATCTTTGAAGGCGCCATTGTAAATCAGGATCAATTTCAGGTATGCGGGCTGCCATCCATACTGATCGTGTCGAAACTTCTGCAGGATTGCACGGCAACACTTCTCAGCCATGAAACATACGACGAAAAGGCAACACGAAGTGCCGTAACCTACGCATCCATGATACTGACGAAACCGTAGCACGCTTCAGCAGCAGTGCTCTCTACTATTTTGTACATCCTTACCATCAAAAGGCACCAGCAGGGAGGGCAACACGGTACGTTTTTATCTTGACCCCCCTGTACCTTTTCAGTATATTACTAAGTGTTGGATTCTACATGAGTATCTTCTTAACCAGGTAATTTTCTATAAACATTTACTAACAACCAAAGCAACTTTCAAAATTTACCACATAACATACATCACTTTTGCAGGTAAGAAATCTTTCTTTTGCAACGATCTTTGAGATGAAACATCTCCGTATTCCTGTGTGCGTGACCTTCCAGCATAGTAAGATCCGCTAATGATTGAAACCAGTCCCCACTTTGCGGGGCACAAAAAGAGTTACGGAAACTGCTCTTCATAAAGAATCAGTAACGCGTAATAACCGGTCATATCAAAGCGGCAATAGAAGAAAGGAGGTGAGAGGGAAACGGCTGTCAATACATTCACCGACGTAATAACCAAACGAAAAAAAGGAGGTTAACATGAAGCGCACATTATATGTACTTTTGGCAATAGGTCTGGCGATAACATTAATTTTCGCAGGTCAGGCCATTGCAAAAAAGAGAATGTTCTTAACCGTGGGAACCGGAAGCCCCGGCGGGGTGTATTACCCCCTTGGCGGTGGAATGGCTGTCATTATTGAAAAGACCGTGCCAGACACCAGGTGTGCTGCGGAATCCACAGGAGCATCCGTCGAAAACAGCCGTCTCGTCGGTCTCGGAGAAACCGACATGGGTATGGTCATGGGAAGTGTGGCGTATAAGGCAACGCAGGGGATAGAACCATTCGAAAAAAAATACAATCTGGTGGCACTCTTTCAGATGTATCCTGCACCAGAGCATATCGTCACCACGAAACAGACAGGTATCAAATCAATCGCGGACCTCAAAGGGAAAAAGGTTTCCATTGACGTCCCGGGCAGCGGCTGTTCAACACAGGCAAAGGCAATTCTCAGTGAATACGGCTACGACCTCGAAAAAGATCTGACCTTGGCCAACTTGTCACAGACAGAATCGGTTCAGGCATTGAAAGACGGCATTGTTGACTGCTGCTTCTTCAATTTTGCCTACCCCGCATCAGCCGTTATGGACCTTGCCGCAACGAGAGATATCGTCATGGTTCCCCTCGAGGAAAAACTTGTCGACAGTTTGACAAAAAAATATCCTTACTATCTGAAACTGACCATTCCCGGGGGAACGTACAGCGATGTCGGCGATGATGTGCTGTGCCTCGGCGATTCAAACGTCATGGTTGCACACAAGGATATGGACGTTAACGTCGCATACAATGTGACAAAGGCCATCTATGAAAATGTCTCAACAGGGCAGTACGCGTTAACGAACATTCACCCGATCGCAGCCCAATTAACTCCGGCAAACGCAACAAACAGCCCGATTCCGCTCCACCCGGGTGCGATGAAATACTTCCAAGAAGCAAAGTAACACCGTACAAAAGACCCGGCCGGTGATGTAAACATACCGGCCGGGAACTTCATTGCCTATGGTCCCAAAAAACTTACTCACCCTGATACTGATGTTTACCCTTACGGTATTCGTTTTTATTGCCTGCGGGGGATCAGCCAGTGCTGACTCAGGGAAGATGCGGTATCTTCAGCTTGTAAAACAACCGGAAGGTACGGTTTTGTTAGAATCATCCATCATGAGTGGTGAGTCGTTTTACATTGATTATATTCATTCTTCCGACCTCACTCCCGTTCATGACATCTTTCAAGTTGACGAAAAGGGAAACATCGTTCTAATCGAAGAAGACTACTGCTGGTACGGCGCAGGTCTGGAATTTCACCCGAGAGCAAATGCAATCATATCATTAGAAGGTGAGAAAACCAAAGTTCAACTGTATCGGGTATTCCCCCATTTTCTGCTCAGGGTCGGCAGAGTAGCCAACCACGTATTTACTTACAAAAATAAACAGACACCATTGAAGGATCTCGTGCCAGGGGGAAGTCTCGTATGGATCAGAGTGATCAGTCGCTGAAACTTTCTGAAAGGACTGCGGTTTTATGAACGGACAGGAGCGTGAGCGAGAACAAAAAACGGTTGGGATACAGGAAGTTGACTCCGAAGCGGCACAAGCCGCAAAGGAAATGCTGGAAAAGTTCGAACGAAAGAGGAACTACACCGGTGTTCCCGGCCTCCTGATCAGCATTATTGCAATTGCCACCTCGTGCTACCACCTTTACTATGCATACTTTCATCCGTTCTTTGCCCTCGACCACCGGGCATTACACTGGCTTTTCATGTCGCTGCTGATCTTCTCCCTCTATCCATTTTCCAAGAAACGATCTCCCCGAAAGAGGATGTCGCTCTTTGACTGGCTTTTTCTCATCCTGTCAGCGAGTATCTGTATCTGGATCTTCATTTACTCTACCCCTATACTGAATCGGGCGGGATCCTTTTTGCCCATCGATGTGATGATGGGGTCAATCCTTGTCATCATCGTCCTCGAAGCATCGAGACGATCAACGGGACCGGCCGTTCCCATTATTGCCATTGTTTTTATCTGCTATGCATTTTTTGGCCCCTATCTCCCTGACATCCTGATTCATAAAGGATACAGTATAAAGCGCATAGCGACATATCTCGCCCTGTCGACCGACGGCATCTTCGGTGTTCCCATCGGAGTATCTGCCAATTTTATTCTTCTTTTCATTCTTTACGGCGCGCTGTTGAGGAAGACAGGGGCGGGACAATTTTTCACCGATGTCGCCTTTGCCCTGACCGGATGGACGAGGGGCGGTCCGGCAAAGGCCGCCGTTGCGTCAAGCACCTTTTTCGGGATGATATCCGGAAGCTCGGTGGCAAATACGGTAACGACCGGTTCGTTCACCATTCCCCTGATGAAACGAACGGGCTACCCCGACTATTTCTCAGCCGGTGTCGAAGCATCGGCTTCTACGATGGGACAGATCATGCCGCCCATCATGGGTGCCGCCGCTTTCATCATGGCAGAATTCCTGGCAATCCCTTATTACAAAGTCTGTATCGCAGCGGCAATTCCCGCTTCGCTCGCATTCTTTTCAACGTTCATGCAGGTCCACTTCAGAGCGGTCTCACTGGGACTGAGCGGACTGCCGCGGTCCGATCTCCCGCGGATACGCACCGCATTTGCCCATGGATGGCACCATCTTTTTTCCATCTTTTTGCTCATATACTTTTTGATGAGAAACTTCTCGCCGGAGCGAGCGGTCTTCTGGGCAATTGTCGCAACGGTCGTCTCATCATTTATCATGAGCATGATAAAGAGGGAGTCACCAAAAGCATTCGGCATACTGATTCTCGAGGGATTAAAGGAGGGTGCCATTGGGGCAGTGGAAGTTGCCGCCGCCTGTGCGGCCGCCGGCATCATTATCGGCTGCATTACCGTCACCGGGTTGGGAATCAAGTTTTCATCACTGGTGGTGGACGTATCACTCGGCAAACTCTATCTCGCCCTTCCCTTCACGATGATCGCGTGCATCTTTCTCGGAATGGGCGTTCCGACGACGGCACAGTATGTCATCATATCATCTCTCGTGGCACCGGCCCTTGCCCACATGGGAGTGCTGCCGATAGCGGCGCATCTCTTTATCCTTTATTTCGGTACACGGGCGGATATTACCCCTCCCGTCGCCCTCGCCGCGTATGCCGGCGCGGGGATCGCCCGGTCTGATCCCTGGAAGACAGGTATCAGCGCCTTCCAGCTCGGAATCGCCGGTTTCATTATTCCGTTCATGTTCGTCTACGCACCGGAGCTTCTGTTGATCGGTAATGTATGGAACATCATAACGGCATTCATTACCGCAACCCTCGGTATTGTGTGTCTTGCGGCAGGCGTTCAGAAATGCTTTCTCATCAGAACAACATGGTATGAGATAATCATCCTCTTAGCTGTTGCATTTCTTATGATAAAGCCCGGCATTCTCACGGACAGTGTAGGATTTGGCCTGTTCGCCCTCGTGTTTGCCTCGCAGTGGTTCAGAAGAAAACATACCGTACCAACCTCGCAGTAAAGGAGAGAACATCATGAAAAGTTCACTGGAAAAAGTATTCAACCCCGGATCAATCGCTGTCATCGGCGCGTCCGAAGTTCCGGGAAAGGCTGCGGAACGGAGAACGAGAAGTCTTATTCAAGGAGGATATGGGGGAAATATCTATCTGATCAATCCGAAAAGGGACGAACTCTTTGGTCGGAAGGCGTATAAAACGATTGTCGATGTGAACAACGAGATCGATCTGGTAATGATAGTTGTCGCGCCTAAGTTTGTCGCCTCTGCCGTCGCCGATAGCGTGAAAATGGGTGCCAAGGGTATCATCGTCATTACGGCAGGATTGGGAGAAACGGGAGAAGAGGGGAAAAAAATTGAGGCAGAGATTTTGAATGAAGCGGCCAAAACAGGGGCCAACATCATCGGACCAAACTGTAGCGGCATGTTTAATGCGTCGGCAAACATCAACATGCTCGGCATTCCGACCATCAACAGAGGGTCCATCTCCATTCTCGCCCAGAGCGGCAATGTCATCGACTCCCTGACACACTTTGCCACAATGAGAGGCGGCGGGTTCAACAAAATCATCAATATCGGCAATGCCATAGGAGTGCAATTGCATGAATATGTTGATTACCTGAAAGATGATCCAGACACCAAGGTCATAATGACCTATCTTGAGGGAATCAAAGGGGGTAACGAACTTGTCCGCGTGGTTCGAGAAACAGTAAAGAAAAAACCAATTGTGGCCCTGAAGGTCGGAAGATCGAGCGCCGGCAAACGGGCCGCGGCTTCTCACACAGGGTCACTGGCGGGCGATGATGCTATTCTTGATGCAGCCTTCAGGCAGGCCGGCGTGGTGAGAGTATTCAATGCGGATGAACTGTATGACATGGCACACATATTCGCAACCTGTCCCTTGCCCCGCGGGAACAGACTCGCGATATTGTCTGAGGGAGGCGGTGACAATTCCATTGCAGCTGACAACGCCGAAAAATACGACATGGAAGTCCCCGTCCTCAGTAAAGAAACGCAGGAAACCATACGACCCTTTCTTCTTGCAGGAATGCCGGCCCATAATCCAATCGATTATGGGGGAACGGCGGAAGAAAACCCCCATATGATTACCGAGTGCGTTCACGTCTGCATGGAAGACGATCAGGTTGACGGTCTGCTGATAACTGGGTTCTTCGGAGGCTTTTATGATATCATCGCACCCCATATCGCCGAACTGGAAGAACAGACGTCACGGGAACTGGTCGACCTGGTCGAAAGATACCAGAAACCCCTCATAGTAAATACCAGTTATGCACGAGATTCCATTAAATCGCTTGAAATCCTGAAAGAGGCGGGAATCCCTGTCGTTGAATCGTCCGACAGAGCCGCGCAACAGATGAGTGCCCTGATGCACTTCGCAATGAAACAGAAAAAAATCAGCAAGATGATTCTTCCGATGGCAGCAGTTCGAGAACGGGCCGCCGTCAAGAACCTGTTTAAGAAAGTCAAAGACGCAAAAAGGACCAATCTACTAGAGACAGAATCGCGTGAACTGCTTCAAGAATACGGAATTTCCCTGCCGGATGCGGCACTGGTGCGTAACCCCAATGAGGCAGTTGAGGCTGCTGTTGCCATAGGCTATCCGATTGCGATGAAAATCGTCAGCCCCGCTATTATCCATAAGTCCGATGCAGGGGGCATCATGTTGAACCTGGGAAACGCTGAAGAGGTAAGAACGGCCTTTGCAAACATATGTACAAATGCGGAACAGGTCACGACGAAAGAAAACATACTCGGAACCCTTATCTCACCAATGGTTGCCCCGGGACAGGAATGTATTATCGGAATGATTCGGGATCAACAGTTCGGTCCGGTTATCATGTTCGGTCTCGGGGGAATATTCGTTGAGGTATTAAAAGACGTTTCGTTCCGGGTGGCACCTCTCGCCGATGAAGACATCGATGACATGATCCGGGATATCAAAGGCTACAAAGTTCTGTCGGGCGTGAGAGGAGAAAAGCCCCGCGATATCAGCTCATTATATTATATTCTCACCAAACTCTCAGAGATTGCAACCGATAATCCTGAAATAATGGAAATCGATTTGAATCCGGTAATCGTCCATGAACAAGGTGCGTCCATCGTCGATTCACGGGTAATCGTGGAGTAACCAGATAACTTTTTTATAAGGAGGAACCACATGGATTTTGAATGTATTATTTATGAAAAAGAAGGAAGTATCGCTACCATCAAAATGAATAGACCTCAGGTCTTGAATGCCATGAATAAGCAATTATGGCTCGACCTCCAGGTTGCGCTGGAAGATGTTAAGAGCGATCACGGAATAAAAGCATTGATCATGACAGGCGAGGGGAAAGCCTTTTCGACAGGAGCGGATTTAAAAGAATCCAAACAAAGAACTGTTGAAGAGTATAGGGCCTATTTAATCGAGCTTCAAGAAACGTCAAGAACGATTATCAGGTTTGAAAAGCCGATCATTGCCGCAATCAACGGTTATGCCCTCGGCTCGGGGTACGAGCTTGCCCTTGCCTGCGATATTAGGATCGCCGCAGAGGAAGCCCTGATTGGTTCCCCTGAGGCTCGCGTTACTTCCTCGGTGACGGGCGGGGCCATGAGACTCGTGCAGGATTTGATTGGTCCGGGCAAAGCAAAGGAGCTTCTATTCACCGCTGAATATATAGACGGAAAAGAAGCGGAAAGAATCGGTTTGGTCAATAAAGCCGTTCCCTTGGATCAACTGATGGGCACGACACGAGAGATGGCAATAAAAATCGCTGAAAATTCTTCGTTTTCACTCACAATGATTAAAAAAGGGCTCAACATGGCCCGGGGGGAAGTGAGTCTTGAGGCACTCATGGATTTTGAAATCGAGGCGTGCCTCGCCTGTGTTTCGACGAAAGAACGGCAGGAATCCCTCAAGGACTTCGAGGAACGAAAAAAACAATAGGGTGCGATGCAGGCAGATCACGTAAGGACCGGGTTAGTCCTCTTTCTTCTCACGTTCTTCCTGATCTTCGGAGGGCTTCACCTTTACATATTCATCAAGATAAAAAAAGGCGTCATCATGGGAGCGAGGGCACAGGTGGTCCTTGCCCTTTTCCTGACGGCTATGGTCGTCGCCCCTGTTGCTATTCGCCTCCTCGAAGGGGTCGGATACGAGTTTTCGGGCCGTCTTCTCGTCTATGGGGCGTATACCTGGACAAGCGTGGCATTGCTGTTTATCTGTGCGGCGGCACTTATCAACTGCTATGGTATTATCGTCCGCATGACCCCGGCCTTGTCCTGCAAAAAGACGTTGCGTCACTGATCCCTCCGGCATCCATCCTCTTTTCGGTACCGCTCATTGTTGCCCTGACAATCTCGTTCTACGGCTATTTCGAAGCACAGGACATCCGTACGGAACGGCTCGTCATCGACCCCCCCCAATACCCGAGGGGAAAGAGAGCATAAAAATCGTGCAGATATCCGATGTCCACCTGGGCCTCATCGTCCGAGAGAATCGATTGAATAACATCCTCGCAAAGGTAAAGGCCGAAGAGCCGGATATCGTGGTTTCAACGGGCGATCTTGTGGATGGACAGATCTGTAACATTGAAACGCTTGTTGCACTGCTGAGAGAAATTGACCCTCCCTACGGAAAATTTGCCGTTACGGGAAACCACGAATTCTACGCCGGGTACAAGCAGGCACTCGAGTGTACGAAACGTTCGGGATTCACCGTGTTGCAAGCCAAGGGAGTTATGATCGGGGGAACGATTTCACTTGTGGGTGTTGATGACCCCGCAAGCATGATGTATGGTGTTTCTAAAAATATTTCCGAAGAGGCATTGCTGGCTACTTTTCCCGCGGCGACATTCACGATCCTCCTGAAACACCAACCGATCGTCGCAGAAGAATCAGTGGGATTGTTCGACCTTCAGCTCTCCGGCCATACCCACAAGGGACAGATCTTCCCTCTTACGCTCCTCACCCGAATTCGCTATCCCTTCAATGCCGGCCACTTCAGCCTGCCCAAAAACGGGCATCTCTATGTAAGTCGGGGTTCGGGGACATGGGGACCGCCCATTCGTTTTCTGTCACCTCCAGAGATAACCGTCATCGAACTCGTACCGGCGGGAAGGAAACAGTAAACCGCCATGCTCGACACAATGAAGCGGACCAAACATCGCAGGATACCCATGCGTGGCTGGCGTTTATTGATGACGGGGTATACCATGAACTGGAACGTCATCCGGATAAAAAACGACCGGTGGCGAACCTGTGTTACTGTTTGAGTCTGTATTTCTTCAATTTGTATCGCAGCATCCGTTCGCTGATACCGAGCATATCGGCCGCCTTCGACTGATTGTGCCCCGCTTCATCCAGAGCCTGTTCAATTAATTGCCGTTCGATTATTTCAATTGAATCTTTCAGCGAACCCTTTCGTATTTTCCCGACATCAGACTGGCGATATGACACCTGCCTGAACGGGAGATCCTTTACGGATATCACCGGGTCACGCGATATGACAACCGCCCGCTCAATAATATTTTCCAGTTCACGAACATTGCCCGGATAATCATACTTCAAGAGGAGATCCATTGCCTCGCCGCTTAACTCTTTCACCTCTTTGTTGTTTTCAGAAGAAAAGCGCTTGACAAAGTGCTTTAACAGCAGCGGAATATCTTCCTTGCGATCACGAAGAGGAGGAATGTTCATCACCACGACATTCAACCTGTAATAGAGATCTTCTCTGAAATGCCCCTCTCGCACCCTCTCATCGAGGTCACGATTCGTTGCACTGATGATTCTGACATCCGACTGTATCGTCTCGTTTCCTCCAAGGCGCTGAAACTCGCGCTCTTGTAAAAATCTGAGAAGCTTCACCTGTACCGATGCGGACAGTTCACCGATCTCATCGAGAAAGAGCGTCCCCCCGTCAGCCTCTTCAAACCGGCCTATCCTGCGTGCCGTCGCCCCGGTAAATGATCCCCTTTCATGCCCGAAAAGCTCCGATTCCAGAAGCGTTTCGGGCAAAGCGCTGCAATTCACCACGATCAGGGATTTACTCGACCGGGGGCTCGTCGTGTGAACGAGCCGTGCGAATAATTCTTTTCCCGTGCCACTCTCACCCTGAAGCAATACTGTCGCCCTGCTCGACGCGACCCGGGCAACCATATTGATAAGACTCTCCATCTGTCGATCCCGATAGATGATCTGGTCCGACGCGATGCCTTTCTTCCACAACTTTTCACGAAGAATCTGGTTTTCCCTGACAAGCGTACGAAGCTCCGCAATCCTGCCGATTAATATACTGAGCTCATCCAGTTCGATCGGCTTGGTAATATAATCGAGGGCTCCGCTTTTCATCGCATCAACGGCCGTTTCTATTGTCCCGTAGGCCGTCATCATAATCACATCAATCTGAGGATTGATACCCTTGACCTTTTTCAGCACTTCCAACCCATCCATCCCGGGCATTTTATAATCAAGGAGAACAAGATCGAAGTACCTGTCCATGACTTTATCCAACGCACCATTACCGCTGGCGGCCTCTTCTACTTCGTGCCCCTCCGCAGCGAGGAAATCCCTGAGCATTTCCCTCTGCGTCTGGCCATCTTCAACTACAAGGATATTCAATGGTTCCATCGCTTCCGGTTTCGTACCTCTATGCTCTTTCTGTGGGCAACAGGATTTCAAATGTGGTTCCCTTCCCTACTTCGCTTTCCACTCGAATGTCTCCCCTGTGTCCCCGTATTATCTCATGGGCAAGGGTGAGTCCCAGCCCAAGCCCTTTTTCTTTCGTCGTGTATTCGGGATTGAAGATACGCTCCAGCTCTTCACGCGTCAGACCTGACCCCGTGTCCGAAATCGAAATCTTTATCCTATTTTCTCCGGCAGGCCGGACGGCAACGGTAATGGTCCCTTTGTGTACAATCGACTCCATGGCGTTCTTTATAATATTGTAAAATGCCTGTTTCATCTTGTCGACATCCATGGATACCTTGACATTATTGCCATTCCAGACGGTTTCGACCGTTATACCTCTCGACATCGCTTCTTCTTCAGCGAGGGTTGTCAATTTCTGTAATACTTCCTCAACAGAATGATCATGCAATTCCAATCGCCGGCTCTTCGAAAAGGTGATAAATTCCTCCACAATGTCGTTCAGACGTCTTATTTCATCCCGTATCACGCCCGTCATGTGTTGAAACTTTCCCCGTTTCTCATCTTCGGTGGGAATATACTCTCTCTGCACCCTCTGAGTCGCCATGCTGATTGCATTAAGGGGATTACGAATTTCGTGGGCGACCCCGGCAGCAAGTTGACCGAGCGCGGAAAGTCGTTCAGCCTGTTGGAGTTTTCTCTCCATCTCTTCCATTCTTGCAAGATGTCTGTTCTGGTTCTGGTACAGTGCCCACATCGAAAACACGCCGATCAGGACGATGAGAGCCGTTGACACAAACATTGCGTAACGATTCTCTCGCAATATAGTGTCCATCCTTCCTCTCTGAAGGCCCAGGCGCGCAAACCCGGCGATCTTTCCGTCAAGATGGACAGGCGTTAGTATTTCCAGTAAATTTATTTCCTCATAGACGAGCTTTCTGCTCGTTGCACTCACATTTCCCATCAAGATACTGTCAACGAGAGCCGGTTGTACAGGAGATTCTTCCGGCACATCTCCAAACCGGCCGAGCATTCTCGAATACCGATCTGTCACGGTCAGATAGGACAAATCCTCACCACGGCCCACTTCATCGATCGCCTTTCTGATGGCAATCTTGGTGCTCCAGTGCCGCAACCCCTTATCATCGAGGGCCACAACAATCGTTCCGCTCCCATCTTTTCTTCGAAGAGCAATGTATCCGACCTCGTTCGGCTTTCCGAACCGGTTGAACAGATCAATGATTATCTCTTCGTGACTCGACATCATTGGTGTTTCTCGCGAGACGCCCGCGGGAAATTTCTTACTCTGAAAAATGATTTCTCCGCGGTTATCGAGAACCGCAATCAGCCAGAGTTTTTCTCTGTCGGCGACCTCTCTTAACCCCTCGTCACTTAAATCCTCAGTTTTCCATTTGCCGTCAACTTCACGCGCGACATCCACCAGACCCATAACGAGCGATTCTTGAGGGGAGAATGCCTCTTCTGTCAGCGGCGCAAACGTTTCCTGCCCCTTTTTCTTCCTGAGAGCCTGATAAAGATAATCAAGATTCTCCTGCGCCACCTTTTCAACGGTACCTATGATGTCGAGCCCTCTGTTTTCCATAAAGCCGACAAGGGCCGTATCGAGTCTCCCCAGGTACAGTATTCCCAGACTCAACACAAGGGCGACAAAAACGACAATTACGATGGTTGCGGCTAACGGTTGGAGAAATCGTCTGCTTCTTTGGGGGGATATGCTCTGCCAGATCACTTTTCTCTTCTGGCTCATTCTTACTGTCTCCGTCCTCTCTTCACAGGTGGATTTTCGAGTGTGCTCCATGATCGGACCTGCTCCGGGGTCAAAACATCTCGTATCTCGAGTTGATAATTGATCATCATCTTGTGCAATTTGACATGAAGAATACGAAGATCGCATGCCACAGCCTGTATCTTTTTCGCATCCATCTCCGGATCCCGCAAGTATCCCCTGAGTTCACCCTGTTTCACCGCCAGCTTGCTCCTAACCTGCAGTATCTCATCACGGTAGGTCGCACTGATATACTCTACTTTCTTGTTCTGCTCTTCTGTGAGGCCCACCTCGGAAAGTGTCAGCTCGTTTGCATCGGTTATCTTCTTATATTCTTTTTTGCCTTCCGCCCTCTTTTCCTGGGTCCATACGGTGCCGGAACAAAACAGTAAAACGAATACTATAACGATACTTACACGCTTCTTCATCCAGACACTCCCTTACATTCTCTCTATTTTCGAAATCGCGCTCACTATATCAGAGATTACCCTTGTACAACAGCTTAAAATCACGACCATTGGGCGGTAAAAAAGGCGCGGATTCGACATAATTGTCGAATTTATGACAAAGACCGTAAAGCTGCCAACTATTTATTATTACTTGCTTAAACTGCTTCATCTTCGCCGAATTCGACATTTTTTTCCTCAGGGAACAAGAAGGCAACCCACTTGCGGGAGTCTCCTTAAATGGCATATGTCTTGCGTTTTCAATCGTTTAATTTTGCACCACCGTTCCTGGCATGGAATCTGCATCATAGAACTGTAGTTTGGCACTAGAATCGACACTCCTCCGATTCTGGCTTAAACCGTATAACCGATCACAGAACTTTCTGATCGGCAACGAATAATCGCTTAACCTGGGGAGGTTGCAAAACCTCCCCACCCCCCACTTTTGTAAAGCTGTTATTCCTGCATATAAGCATGCACTCCCTCACGAAAGGCAAAGTAATTCAATGTGTTAATATTTATTTGACTTACCACACATAATTCATTACAGTCGCATGAATAAAACACGACGGAGTTTTCTATGGTTGAAAACCGCCGTATCGGCGACTTTTCTTTTTGCGAAGAATCCCTGGTAAAAGTTTCGAGAACCTTTGCTATCAACATAAAAGTCCTCAAAGGAACCACGTACCGGGGAATTCTCCTCGCATATCTTCTCTGCAGGATAGCCGATACCATCGAAGATGATTCTTTCTTCCCCGTTGACTTCAAGATGCAAAAACTGTGCGAATATTCGAGACTCTTCCCCCCCACTTCCGATTACGAATACCGCCTCAAAGAATTTCTGAAAGATCTCCACTTCGAAGAGAAAACAGATGACACGGCCCTCGTGACGAACGCTGTCCGCGTCTTCAATGAATTCATCACGCTTCCCGAGACTACTATTTCCGTCATATCGAAGCATGTACAAGAAATGGCCCTCGGTATGGCGCATTTTCAGGGAAAAGGCTCCGATGGAGACATCGTCTTTTTAGAGGATAAGGTAGAACTCGACCGGTACTGTTATTTTGTTGCGGGCACCGTCGGTCTGATGATCACGTCGGTCTTTTCCGAAAACTCGCGGAGGCTCACCCCTGTCGTCAAGGAAAGACTCCTCGACAGGAGTGTCGCTTTCGGCCTCGGCCTCCAGGTTACCAACATTGCAAAGGATTTTCACGGCGACCGTGAGCGGGGATGGTGTTACGTGCCGCGCTCATTTTTTATCGAGGCGGGCGTCGATCCCCTCCATGATACATTCCGGGAAAAAAAAGAGCGTTTTATTAACGCGCACCGACGTCTGATCAATCTCGCGCTGACTTACCTCGATGAAGCCCTGCTGTACATCCTTGACATCCCGCGCACGTTGATCCGTTACCGGCTTTTCTGCCTCTGGCCCCTCTTCATGGCCGTGGAATCACTTGCCAGGTTATCGACGGATCAGAGCCTCTTTTACGGCCGGGCGGTGAAGATATCACGAAACGACATCAGACGTATTGTCAGAAACACATCCCTCGCCGTTATGTCAAATACGGCGCTCAAACACATGTACAGCAGAGCCCGCCGGGAGATTCGATAATATCCCCTTCGATAGCATCGGTAACAATAGTCATCGCATATCATGAAATGCAAAATTCGATGATGTTACGTACAGTATCATACTGTCATCAATTCATGCATCCTAACCTGCGTCGCAAAATATTGATTTAATTCTACGTCAGATCGGATATCAAAATGTGTTTTAGTTCCTTGATTATTTACTTTTTTTGCGATATAGGCTTTTGGGGTAAGTTGCAAAAGAGAGGGAACTTCACACTTTCTCCAAGTCATTTCAATTAATAGTCGCGCTTTTTTCAAATAAATACAGAAGTAGATACTTTAATAAGAATTCCACATCAATACGGCACAGTGGTGGTGAAAAAGTTTCATTTGCTTTTTTTGAATAATCTGTCCTCAGGGAGGAGATTAATGCTGAAAAGTAAAGTTACCTTGATTACATTATTGATTATTGCCGCGATATTCTTGTCGGGTTTTTCTGTCAATGCATGGGTCGAGACCATATTGGATGATTCCTCCACATTTACAGGCTATCAATCTGATATAGCTATAGATTCCAAAGGTCATCTTCATATCAGTTACCTTGACATTAGTAATGGGAAGCTGAAATACGCTACGAATGGCTCTGGTACTTGGAGTACGATCGAAATAGATACCGCATCTGTCGTATATCTTACTCATCAACCTACCAACGCTAATAACACGTCAATAGCGATCGATTCTGCTGATCATGTCCATATCGGCTATTATTCTTATGAAACAGGCCCTAAATATGCCACCAATGCTTCAGGCAAATGGGAAATAACCAATATCCCGTACTATAATGGTTATGGATTTTTTATTTCCCTTGCTCTCGATTCAAAAGATTATGTCCATATGTGTTTTTCATTTTTTGATATCGGATTGCCAGCAAAATTATATTATGCCACAAATAGTTCGGGATCCTGGACTTTAGAAAGAGTGAGACAAGCTGCCACATATAATAATTCGCTTGTTGTGGATTCAAATGATAAAATTCATATCGTTTATTCTCATTCTACAGATGATATAGATTATATAGAACATACTACAAATATCTCTGGTGAGTGGGCAACAACTACAATCGACCAAGGATCAAGACCATCTCTTGCCATTGACTCATCTGACAACTTGTATATTAGTTACATGTATGAACCGGAACTTGCCAATCCTTATGATCTGAAATATGCCACCAACAAAACAGGTAATTGGACTACAGCCACAATAGACTCATACTATTCAATGGGTGAAACCTCCTCCATTGCTCTCGATCCAACAGGAAACGTTCACGTCAGTTACTATGGAAAATACTTTAGTATATATAAGGCTGGCAGACTTAAATATGCCACGAATATGTCCCCTGTATATAATACAACGGGGACATGGTCTTATGTGAGTGAATTATACATGGTCAGAAAGTGAGGTCGATTGCCCCAAGAAAGAAGGTGAAAGAGTCACAGGTACTCTAACAGTTCATCAGAATATTGATGATGTTACTGTTGTGGACGATGAAAGTACCACTTTTACAGGCAAGGTCGGAGGAGAGCTATATGAAGTATCGGGAAAGATATCGACATCCTATGGTTATGATAAAATAATGCTTTTTTATGATGTTACGACACCTACTTTTGCTTCAGGCTACTTTATCGCGATGGCAGTACCCGATATCCCACGGTGTACTTATGGAGGTCCTATTATTTTAAGCAAAATCGATGGGCCTGCACAACTCATAGATTTTGATAAAGATGGTGTAGCCGATAGCATGGATAAGTTTCCAAATAACCCCAGTGAATGGATGGATACAGATAGAGACGGGTTGGGAAATAATTCTGATATAGATGATGATAACGATGGAATGCCCGATAGTTGGGAGGAACAGTACGGTCTCAATCCATTGGCAAACAATGCGAACGTTGACACAGACAGTGATGGATTTACCAATAAGGAGGAATATGACGAAGGAACTAATCCGGTAGATCCAAAATCATTCCCTGTAAAAGCCATGCCATGGATACCATTGTTACTTGGGGATTGAGATTGAAGCAAAGGAAATGTAGGTAACACATATGAAAGGCGGAGCAAAAAGACTCAACCTTTTTTACGCTAAGTTCATGTGATGACTCCCAAATAACATGAATACCGCGGTCTGTATATTTTGGTCATAACGAGTCCGTAAAAACTGACGACAGTTGCCACCTGTTGTTACTTTTGCCAAATTCAGGATAGTTTGACACTTTCACTACAGTTTAAAAAGTCACGACACACATTACATTCCATTAAAATTATACCGTCCGACAGAATACATTAGTGCCCGGCCTCGATTATATGCCTCTCGCAACAACAGATTATCATTCGTCCAGGTGCGGTGACAATTTCGTATTGTCATCGATAATTCTCCGTGGCATAATTATATATGTAATGCTTTTATGTTTGTTATTTTGATTAATTTCTTTTTCGTCACGCGAGGGTTTTATCGATTTCCCGCTTCCTTCAGGAAAGGATAACCCAAGTGTTCTGCAACCCGAAAATACATACGAAATCGGAAAGAGTCAACCACGGCATATCGTTTCAGTAAGGAAGCCTAATGGATGACAATTGTCATCCATGCATCGACCAAGAGTTAATAAACGAGAAACACAAGAATCACGGAGAGCATTGTCGTGCGGTGGGAATAAGGCAGTGCTTCATCGCTTGAAAAATTATCACAATGTATGGAAACCATTACCACAAAGAAGAAAGGAGAATTCGTCATGGCCAAAAGTGTTTACAAAGTTATTGAACTGGTGGGAACCAGTGACGTTTCATGGGAAGATGCGGCAAAAACCGCCGTAGAGACTGCGGCCACAAGCCTCACGGATTTGAGGATCGTCGAGATCAATAAACTCGACATGCAAATCGAAGACGGTAAAATCGTTTCCTATCGCGCACGGCTAAATGTGTCTTTTAAATATGAACCGGCAGAAGCTTTGGATTTGTACTCTCGAAAAGTAACGGCGTCTGGTGTTGAACTTGAGGAATAACACGTACACGAATGCGGTTTCATGAGACAGAAAGCAGATGAGACAGAGCTCTCATGCTCTGTCTCTTTCACGTTGAAAGAAGCGGGACATATCCTTCACCCACATCCCGCACACGATCATTTGTCATTCTCGAATAGTTTTATTACGTGTTGATCGGCGACGCTCTGGATTCAAGCCTTCACTATTCCCTCAACCCTCATAGTACCGACACACCACCTTTTTCCGTCCCGCCATTTTTACGAATGAATGCTCCGGGTGTCCCACCGCGATGGCGGCATACACGCGCTCCTCACGTGGAATATCGAGAAGCTTTTTAATGCGAGGGTCGTATTTCATTGCTGTAACAACAAACCCGACCATACAGGTCGCCAGTCCCATGGCATGCGCCGCGAGGAGGATATTCTGCGATGCCATGAGGGCATCTTCGCAAGGGCAGGACGCACCCGGCTTCATGCCGACAAGTATGACCGCCGGTGCCCCATGGAAGAGTCGGTCACGGCCTGTCTTTTTCCACTCCTCAAGGGCTTTTTTCACCGCTTCATAATGATCACGGTAATATACCCCCAGTGCATCCTTCATAATGAGTTTCGACAGCCCCCGGAGAACACTCATCTCAGCCATTGTATTCAGGTACCGGAAAAACCGTCCGACTGCCGCACCGAATGTTATGACTGTGGCCCGCTCGGGCATAATAGTGAATGTCCACCTCTGCGAATTCGTCCCTGACGGTGCGGTCGTACCAATCTTGACAAGATCTTCCAGAACGTCCCGTTCAACAGATTGCGCTGAAAACATACGACACGACCGCCGCGAGCGCATCAACCGCACGAGAGACGGCATATCAAAATCACCATAGCCCAGCCACTCATCGTGATAGTTGACTGTCGCCAGTTGCAGGGCATTCCGGTCAACACCGCCGACCGTTATGGCATCCTCTGGACAGATAGCGGCACAGTGACCGCATTGGAGGGAATGGTCGCCTGTAACCGTCGCTTTTTCCTTTATGAGAGAGAGGGTTTCGGACGGACATACCGCCACACACAGGCCACACCCGGTGCACCGTTCGCGATTGATCTCTGTTGTTACCGAACGTTTCATTGACGTAGACTCCTAAGTTCATATCTCTTTTTGTAATCTTCATGCTGAAGCTCCCGCAGCGCATCACCTCGAATCCGGCGCGGCGTCACGAACAGTACCGGTGAATTTCGTATTGTTGCTGCCGTATCAGCAGCACGTTGTTATATCTTTCGCTTAATGTTCCAGCCACTCGATGGTCTTATTCACCATTCGTTCATACACTTCCTGTCGGGACATGGTGGCAGACTTCGGGAGATCAAATGAATGGTCGCCCCCCTCGATAATCTCAAGATCCCAGGATGATTCAACACGACCCAGTACATTTTTCAATGTGTGAAGATCACAAAAGGGATCCCTCGTCCCTTCGAAAAACAACATGGGAATCGATATACGGTAGAGATGGTCGTCGCGCAATCGATCCTGTTTTCCGGGGGCGTGGAGCGGATAGCCGAAAAAGACAAGGCGATCCGGCGTCATCATACCGTTCGCCACCATCTGAGAGGCAATGCGCCCGCCCATAGATTTTCCCGCTGCAACAATGGCATTCAACCCGCACCCCGCATCATCCTTCAGAAACCGATAGACACACGCCCATGTATGCTCCAGCTCGTGCTGGGAATCGGGAGACTTTCGATTCTGCTGCCGGTATAAGAAATTGAATCGCAGCGTGACATAGCCGGCTTCTGCAAGACCGTCGGCGAGAAAGACGATCAGGGGGTTGTCCATATCGTTTGCGGCCCCGTGCGAAATGATGATTCCCGTGCCGCCCGCTTCTATGTACCCCTCGGGCATCGACAGGATACCCGACACCGCTCCTTTCTCACCGATGGGAATAGTTACCTCTTTTCTCACCATGATCGTTTCTATCCTTTTATGTTTGCGTTGTTGTCGACTTTTTTTGATTCTATCATTCAATCCACCTGATTTCACGGGCGGTCTTCTCGCCGATCACTACACGGGCAAGGTCCACGGGCATATCCGCCCGCGACTTTGAGAGCGGAATTCGACCGGCCATGATTTCCGCCTTTTCCTGTGGGAAGAGCGGAATCTTCCCAGGTTCAGCGTATCCTTCAGGATAGACAGGCTGATTGTTTGAAAGATCGTATTTATCCGTTGCTCCGACCGTGTGGAGCAGTTCATGGGCAATCACGATATTGTTCTCCTTCTCCATACGCTGACTTGCAAATGCCTTCGCCACACAGATCATCCCTTTTTGCAGCCCCAGAGATTCTGAGAGTTGCTTGTGCACTGACGGGTCAAAATACTGTACAAAAATTCTGATATCTCGTGGCGGCCCCCGGTATGTGTCAACCCGGTAAGCCCAATAGCGGAGTTTAAGACTCCATACCATTATCTTCCACACAGTTCGATCCTCGGGCGGTGCCGGGGGAAGGTCGTGAACTGTTGGCCCGAGCCGGATGACAAGGGGTCTTTTCAGGGGTAACGAATATCGGCGTGCCTCCCATTCGATAAATCGTTCAACGGAGCGGAATATCTCCTTGTCAAGAACCGCAATATACTGTGACGATGTCCGACTTCCGTCTCCGTTGACAGGATACACGACAACCCACAGAGGATCCTTCCAGCTCGTCGTACGTGACTTTGTTGCCCATGTCCCTATGGCCACACCGACGAGAATCATGAGCAGAAAGAAAATGCGAAGTGTCCGAAAGAATCCGCTGGACGACATGGCAGCCCCTTCCTTTCACCAATCTCCCCTCACAGTGCCACCCCAGTTGTGAGTGGTTAGCCCTCATCTACCAAGGGACACCCAGCCACGACACTGTCGGACGAGCGAACCCCCAGATTTTTTATTTTACAAATGTCTGTTTCACCCGCTTCGACATCATAAAATAGGGCACCCAGATGACAACCCCCACAAGTGCCCGTACGAGGTCGCCTCCCTCGCCAGCCGCCTCCTGCTCGGCAATCGCGGGTATCATGCCGGAGAAGAACAGGTCTCCAGCCACGAACAACAGGTTCAGTACCAGACAAATGATAATCAGTTTCGGCAGACGGCGGGACTTCCGCAAAAAGAACCCCAGCAAAACGAGGGAGAACATCAGAAACCCAGTGCGCCCCGCAATTTCATACATCAGGAGCGGAGCCCACAGGGGATGATAGGTCTCCAGTCCTGGTGTAGTGAGCACTTCCCAGTATCCTTTCGTAAACAGAGGCATCATATTCCTGTAAAGCATGAACGAGATCTGCAGTGGGGCAATACCTAGGCCGACGAGAGGAAGGATGAGCCACCCTCTTATTCCCGCATACGATTTTTCTTCCCCTGTTCCTTGTAATTCACCCGGCATACTATGTTGTCTTCCTGCAATAGGACGGAAAGAGGTAACGACCTTACCCGTCTTTCAACGGTGCAATAAAAGATTATAATCACACACGTTCTGATCTGTCGCGATGTCTAACTGGTGAAGGGATTAGATATGCAATTCAACAACATCGCCGTCCTGCATGATATAGTCTCTCTGCACCATCTGACCGTCGCGGACCGCAACACCCCATATCCGGGCGTGTTTCAACTTTGTCACGAAATCCTTGTGAATTTTAGTGGCCAGCTCTTCCAGGGTGCTCGCTCTCGGAATGACAAACGGCTCATTCAGATCGGGGTCCTTCCCCGGAATTTTGGTATACACCCGGATAACCTCCGACATCTCAAAAAGTTTTTCGATAAATGTGCCAAGGTTTCTCCCCGTACGCGTAGAAATACCCACACAGGGCAATGTTATTTCTGCAAGTTCCATGAAGATCTCAAAGGTTTCTTCATCATCATGGGTATCCATTTTATTGGCGACGACGAGTACCTTCTTGATAAACGGCTGTTTCGAAATAGTTTCGGGAATGGGATATCCCTCCGGAAAGATTCTCATCCTCCCGATAATCGCGAGTATCTCTTCAAACTGCTCAATGGGATCAGCGCCGAGATCGAGGAGGAGCACAATAATATCGGCACGCCTGATGAAATCGGCGAATCCGGGATCGATGTAGTCTCTCGTTACGGGAGGTGTATCGACCAGCTGGAATTGTATGTTTTCATACACAGCCATTCCCGGTGTGGGCTTGTGTGTCGAATGGGGGAAATCGGCGACTTCTGGTTTCGCCTTTGTGAGCGTTGCAACAAGGGACGATTTCCCTGCATTGGGAGGACCAATGATCGCTACCTGCGCTGCCCCCTCTTTCTCAATAAAATAGGCTGTTTTCTGTCGCGCGCCCCCTTTTCTCTTCTGCGACTGATCCTTTACCTTGGACATACGCCGGCGAAGATCGGCCCGAAGCTTATCCGTTCCCTTGTGTTTCGGGATAACGGCAAGCATCTCCTCCAGGGCCTCAAGCTTCGCCTCCGGTGTTTTCGCTTCCCGGTAACGCTTCTCCGCCTCTAAATACTGTGGGGGTAAGTTTGCCGGCACCTCCCTTATTCCTCCACTGTACCGCTACGCCGCCCGCGCACGTATTTTATTCACTTGTTACTGGTCGAACCACCAATACGTATTACATACACAAAACTTCATAAAAATTCAATTGACCGCACACAACGTGCATGAAAATCCTTGTGTTGTAAAAAACCGTCCCGAGAAACACCGAATGTAAAATAAGAGTTGCAAAGTAATGTCCGATACATCTATAGGTGAGACCATGTTTCTTCGCATAAAAACTCATCCGTCAGGCAACAAAGGGAATAGATCATGATCCTGATCCATCCGCCGATATCGAAACCCTGTGAACCGCCCGCGGGAATAGCGCACCTTGCGGGCACCTTGAATCGGCATGGCATCGAACCCACGATCATCGATGCAAATATCGAAGGTATCCTTTTTTTCCTCACAAACTCGCAGACAGCCACCGATACCTGGACGCGACGGGCCGCCGCGCATTCCGAAGAGCATTACGCCTCACTGCAGAGAGAAGAAATCTATCGACACCCTGCGCGATACCGACGCGCCGTCATGGACCTCAACAGGCTCCTGTCTGTTTCCGCATTGTCCTCCGGTGTGCATATAAGCTTCGCAAATTACCAGGATGCAGCGCTCTCGCCCCTGAGAAGCCCTGATCTCATACAAGCCGCGGAAACTCCCGAGAATAACCCATTTTATCCTTATTTCACGAAACGGCTTACAGGGCTCATAGAAAAGTCGGCGTCCCCCGTGGTGGGGTTTTCAGTCAATTATCTCAGCCAGGCTCTGTGCGCCTTTGCCATGATCGGCTTCATAAAGAAAATCGATCACGCCATACGAATCGTGTGCGGTGGCGGGCTGATAACCTCATGGATGAAAAGCCCCACGTGGAACAATCCCTTTTACGGTCTCGTCGATACATTTATTGCCGGGGCAGGCGAAATACCCCTGTTGACATTCCTGGGGAAAACAGCGTCTGAAACGCGCAGTACACCCGACTACGATACCCTGTTTAACTACCGGTATGTCGCTCCGGGTCGCATCCTGCCGTACAGTGCGTCACGCGGATGCTACTGGAACAGGTGCTCCTTTTGTCCCGAAAAAGCCGAAGGAACCCCCTATCAACCCGTCCCTCATCACAATGCGATAGAAGATATACACCACATAACGCAGAGAAATAATCCCACACTTCTGCACCTCTTGGACAATGCCATAAGTCCCGCACTCCTTGCATCACTGATTGATCATCCACCAGGTATTCCGTGGTATGGTTTCGCCCGGATAACCCGGCACCTGGCAGATCTGGATTTCTGTCATGCCCTGAAACGGTCCGGGTGTGTAATGTTGAAACTTGGCCTGGAGTCGGGTGATCAAGATGTTCTTGATCGATTGGGAAAGGGGATCGATCTGGAGACGGCGTCCCAGGCGCTGAAAAACCTGGGCAAAGCGGGAATTGCGACCTACATCTACCTGCTCTTCGGCACCCCATTCGAAACGGCAACCGAGGCAACACGAACGCTTGAATTCACTGCGGCGCACAGTGAGACTATCGGGTTCCTCAATCTCGCACTATTTAATCTCCCGGCGCTCTCTCCCGAAGCGCAGCTGCTTGAAACCCGTGACTTCTACGAGGGAGATCTCTGCCTCTACCGGCAATTTACTCACCCGAAAGGGTGGCACAGACACGCAGTAAGAACATTCATCGAAAAAGAGTTCAAACGCCACCCCGCCATTGCGCCGATTATACGAAGAAATCCCCCGTTCTTTACCTCGAACCATGCATCCTTTTTCGCCACGGCAAAGTAAATAAAAAAAGACACTCTATCTCGATATTACCGTCAACACCCAGAGAGTCACGGCAAAAAAAGCTACGATGAGAATCATCTGAACGCGGAACCGTTTTATCCATTCCTCGCGATTGTCCAGATACTTCTCGTTAAAACCGGTTATTTTAAAAAGAAATGGGTGGTCACTCTTCGTACGTTTGTGAGATTCGTAAACTTTCTCGGCATTGATCCAGAAAAGAACAAGGGCGATCACAAGTATTATGAAAATCATGACAGGTGTGGTCAACACATTTTACTCCTTTCGGCATCGCACGACTATTAATCGCACTACATATTCATACAAATACCGTATATGATCGGTATAGCCACCAGTCCCACATTCTCTGCGGAAGTTGTAGATGACAGAGATAACGTGTCCTATTCACTTTTTCCCTTATAGAAGGAGGATGTCTCCTTGCTCAGAAGGAAATACGTCGCCACGGCAAAGAGTATGATATCAATCACGTAGACTGTCATGGCCGCGACGATGAACTGTTCTTTCTGCACGGTAACATACAGGCTGTACACAATGAGGGCAATAAGAAAGAGATTATACACGACACACACCATTCTGCCCCAGTTTTTCACTGTATACACAACGACACAGCAGAACAGACCAATCGTCAGCTGTATAAATGAAACCCTGCCGAACAAAACCGCCTGCGAGCCGATGAGGAATAGCCACGCGATGACAAGAGAGATGATGCCACGTCTGGCATCTCGGGGATATTTTGTAAAAGGAATTTGCTCCATACGTCTTTTCATTCTCCTTAGGGGTATCGCTCTTTTCTACGTATATCGCTTTTTTATAAAGTAGGCGAAGCTCTGGACAAGATCAAGGTCGATGATTTCCTGCGTTTCTTTTTCGATTGTTTCATTCAGTTTTACCAGGGGAATAACGGTAATACCGTCGTGTTCTTTCACTGCCACCGACGCAGCCTCCGGCGCTACGAGGATGGGTTTCGGCATGATTTCTTCCTTGAAGCCCTTTTTAAATACGATATTCACGAGGTGACAAACACGCCACAGATTCCCCGTCAATGTATCGAGAGGATTATCACCGGCGAACAACACCTCTTTCCGAACACTGAGTGTTTCATTTTCCCTGATCTTACTGACCACAAAAATGCCATATTTCGATATCACGAAGTTCTGGATGTGAAACAGTTCAAAAGTCAGATCATTGAAAATATAATAGTTGTCATCAAGGGCGTTCAACTCATCGGCAACCATACGATCAAGTCGCAACATGTTATCGTAGTCTGTCTTTTTAAACAATCGCTTCCATCCGAGGGGATTCACCTTGTACGAAACGAATACAATAATTGCCGTGATGATACCAACGATGATACCAATTCTCGAAATATCGGCTTTCCAGTCTTCCGCGTGAAATAGCATGATTCCCGTTATCATGATAATTACAATAATGATGAACGCCAGATGTTTTACTGCAACATCTTTCGTTTTTTCTCCCGGATACCCTTCAACATATGCCATGCGGACTGCCCTCCTGGCACTGGCGCCGTGTGCTGGCAGCACCAGATACATTCCCGCCTATACAGAATACAAGCGCTAGCAATAAACGAAATACGCCTTCTCTGTGTGCCACTACACCCCTCCGATTATAGCAGATTCTATACATGCTTATTATCATGAAAGCCAGCAGATTTGTATGCTTTCGTTGCCCAGGGATTTGAAAATGCCCCCACCCGATTTTCCCTTGTAACCATCGCGGAGGGGGCACTTTCAAAAGGACGTCACTGGAGTCATGGTTTACGTGACGACAATTTACTGGCCTATTCTTCAGCAAGCTCCTTAATTTCAGCTTCTATTTTTTCGGGTTTGTCAAACGGGAACACCGGCTCTTCTTTCATATAGACATGTTCCAAGCTGGTACCGATGTAAATCAGGCCGCACAGTAGAAGCGCAGCGCCAAGACCCCACGCGGCACCACGGGTTGCCAGAATGGCACCGGCAACTCCGGCAATACCGAGGTCATTAAAGGATCGTGCCTTCAACACACCGATACGAACGCTGACATAACCCTGAATCAGCATGGTTGAAGCAAGACCGACACCAAGTATCGGTCGCACGGTGGCCAGAATCGGAGCCAGAAAATAACCGGTCCACGTTCCCCATCGGAAAGAACCGGCGCCACCATTGATCGATTCCATAGCATGGGGACCGTGCTTAAACCGTTCACAGATAACAACCTGCATGGCTGCCCACAGCGGTCCGCACATTGAAATATCGGGTCCGAAAATACTCATTATGATGTTTCTGGAACCGAAGATGATGTGCGATCTGTTCGGGTTGTAATCGACGTTCTCATCCGGACGATATTTCTGTGCATCATCGAGGAGTGCCTGAGACTGAATAACGTCACCGAATACCACGATGTAGGCACTTATCACCATTGGCAGACCGGTAATAAACATCTTTGCCGGCGGTACAGGAATTGCGCCGAACATGGTGAAGTCTCGGAACAACGTGCCAAAATCAGGACTCGTAAAGATCTTTGCCTCGTAGGTCGGCCACGGAATCTCTCCGACCATCGGTCCGACAAAGACGGCCAGCGCAAGGGCGGGCATCATTCCAAGATTTGACAGATACCACAGGAACTTGTTCTTGTGCCTGATCTTCTTGAAGTGATCGGAAAACAGCAGGTAATAGGCAATGCCGATACAGATGATGATGGTCCACGGATACGAATCGAAACTCTTCAGTCCTTCACCGGGCTTGAACACCAGCATAACTGCCGCGAATCCAGCACCCATGAGAATGGCTGCCTGAACGGCATTCGGAATCAGTCCTATAAATCTTTTCGCCAATCCGGTTGCTCCTAGAAGGAGGCAGAAAATACCAAACGTTGATTCAAATGCGATAAGTGCCTGCATTCTTTCCACGCCTGCCGGAAATGTTACACAGTAGGCAATCAAAAGGGGAATTGCCGGGGTCACCCATCCGGGAACGACCGGATCACCAAACGTAACATGTGTCAGATACAACGTACCATTAAGAATAACAATTGCCAGAGCAACTTCAAACGACATTCCCAGTTTGCTTGTCAACACAGGAATGATAGCAAGACACACCGTACACATTAAAAGACCTTGAATATAGTCAGCCCATTCGAACCTGTAATGGACAAAAGGAATCCTCAGTGTGAGCGGTCCCAAAGGAATTCCAGGTTGAATTCCTTCATGCTCTCTCGCCTTTCTCATAAGGTACCTCCTTACTCAATTATTTATAAAATCACACCGTATAATGTGACACACAAACATCTATACCACTACGTCTTTCATCCTCTGCTATTTTGATGCATGCGTCACATCGGCACCCACGGTTCGTGGAAACGAAGCGGGCACCGTGTGTATTCTCGCATTGGGGTTATAGATCCTTTCGAACTCCCGGGTCAGGTTTTCTCTGAAGTCGGGATGCGCGATACCGATAAGCGCTTTGGCTCGCTCCAGCACCGACTTGCCCCGAAGGTCCGCAATACCAAACTCTGTCACCGCATAGTGAATGTCCGTCCGCGTCGTTGTCACCGACGCCCCTTCATCCAGATGGGGAACGATCCGTGAGATCTTACCGCTCGCCGCCGTTGAATGAAACGCCAGAATCGACCGGCCTCCCTTCGACCAAGACGCCCCGCGAACAAAGTCCGCTTGACCACCCGTGCCGCTGAACTGCTTGTACCCGATAGAGTCCGAACACGCCTGCCCCGTCATATCAACCTGCAGCGACGAGTTAATCGACACCACATTGTTGTTACGGGCAATAACTGCCGGGTTGTTCGTGTAGTCCACCGTGTACATCTCAACCATCGGATTGTTATGAATAAAATTGTACAGCTTCTCCGTCCCCATAAAGAAGGTGGCCACCATCTTGCCCGGGTGAAAGTTCTTCCGGGCACAAGTGATGACACCTGCCTCGACCAGATCGACCACCCCATCAGAAAACATCTCCGTGTGGATTCCCAGGTCCTTCTTATCCGTCAAAAACTGTAGCATCGAATCCGGCACGCCGCCGATGCCCAACTGCAGACAGTCGCCGTCACGCACCAGTTCCGCACAGAACCCTCCGATCGCCTCGTCCACCTGCGTAATCTTCGGTGGTCGCAGCACGATCGGCATGGATTCACACTCCACAATATGGTCAAGCCGGGAGACATGGATGAACGAGTCCCCAAGTGTCCGGGGCATATGAGGCGTCACCTCCGCAATGACCAGTTTTGAGCTCTCCGCAGCGGGCTTTGTGTAATCCACCGAGATCCCGAACGAACAATAGCCGTGCTCATCGGGAGGCGATACCATGCACAGAGCGACATCCACCGGCAATATCCCCTCGGTAAACAGACGGGGAATCTGGCTGAAGTGACTTGCTGTAAACACCGCGCGGCCGTCGTGAATGGCTTTGCGTGTCGTCGCACCGGCAAACAGAGAGTTGTGGATGAAATGCGGGGCATTCTCCGCTACACAGTACTCTGAAGGCCCCATCGATACCATGTGCACAATCTCCACATCCTCATAGGCGTTCCGGTTGTCCATCATGGCTGCCAGCAACACCTCCGGCGAACCCGACGCGTGGCCTACGACGACACGGTCGCCCGACTTGATATGGGTGACTGCCTCCCCGGCAGTGGTGAGTTTACTCTTGTATAGCTCCTTCCAACTCATTTACTCCTCCATTTTCTGTCTGATTTCCTCGATGAAGGCGTCGGCGTCGGCAGCGCTCGCTATGAGACGGATGTGGCGGCCGTGAAACGAACTCATATCCACACAGGCGGTCTCACATCCCACAACGACTAACACCAGATCGATATCCTCCTCGTCAGGCGTAACCACCGCTATCAGATCGCCCAGACACCGCTTGATCCGTTCCACCGCCTTCACGCGATTGTACTGGGCCCGACATCCACCACAGTACTTCACGCCGATCTTCAACTGAGGTGATCTCCTTCCTCCACACCGCACAGCTCTTTCGCGGTCTGTTTCTTCTCCTCCAGATTGATCATTCGAGTAATCATTATCCGCTGTGCCTGGGGAGATCCTGCACCGTGCATCGACTCGGTCAGATACCCAACCGCCGCCGTACCCAACGTCAGATTCTCTATCAAACGCAGTACCCGCATACGATGCTCCGTCGGGACATCGGCTTTGGTCTTGTAGAACTTCTCAACCCACTTGCCGATCTCCGGAGACGCCAGATCCTGTGCCGACGGCAGGGTTACCATCAGGCCACCGGCAATATCTTGCGCCAGTCGGGCTATCTGATATGGAAACCGCGTGACATTGTGTTTGTGAATGTTTGCCAGAAGCACATCCACCAGGTAGGTGCCGCTCGGCTCCTTATGCCCTTCCGATGCACAGGCAATGCAGCCACAATACAGCGTCTCGTTCAGGTGATTCATCTCTACAATCTTGTCCTTAACGTGAGACGCACGCTCCGCTCCGTTGAACTCGGCGATCGTCTGCGTCGCACCGATCAGCACATCACCCACGCCTACCTTGCAGGCGTAGCTCTGCCGGTGATATGCTGCGAAATTTTCCACCAACTGGGTCGAAAACTCGTATTCCTTGTACATGAACACCCGATCCCACGGCACAAATACATCATCAAACACCACCAGCGCCTCGTGGCCGCCGTAGTGCATGTTGCCGCGGTCAATCGTCAGTCCTTCCGACTTCCTCGTGTCGCAGGACTGGCGACCCATGATATACGTAATGCCTTCCGCATCGCTCGGCAGGGCAAACGAAATGGCAAAATCCTTGTCCGCCTCACGCATCGTGATGGTGGGCATAATGATAATCTCGTGTGAGTTCACCGCCCCCGTCTGGTGGGCCTTCGCACCCCGAACCACGATCCCGTCTGACCGCTCTTCCACGACACGCATGAACACATCAAGGTCGGGCTGCTGATGAGGAGCCAGGTTCCGATCACCCTTCGGGTCCGTCATGGCGCCGTCACAGGTCAGATCATTCTCCTGAACGTATTCCAAATACTTTAAAAACCGTTTGTTGAACTCCGTGCCGTACTTCGCATCGATGTTGTATGTCACGATCGACAATGCGTTCAGCGCATCCATCCCCACACACCGCTGAAAACAACACCCCGTCTTCATCCCCAACAGCCTGCCCATCTTGCTCTTCTTCAGCAGGTCGTCCGTACTCTGATGAATGTGGCAAAATCGGTTGATCTTCTTTCCCGTGATATGGGACGTCGTCGTCATTAAATCTTCGTACTCCGGCCGATGAGCCAACTCGTACGTGGCCGCTACCGCATTCATCGAAGGACGGATTATCGGATCATCCACCGGACTCTCAACTCGCTCGCCAAACATGTACACCTGAAAATTGAGCTTCCGCAAACTCTCTTCGTACTGCGCTGCATTCATTAATGCCATGATTAATCCTCCTGAAAATTTATACATTCATTATCCCGATCCGCGTGAAAAGCAATATAACTTCGAAATCGTCTCGACATATCGTTTTCTCATCGGTTTTGAGCAAATATGATGCCACACAGATCGCGTGAGCAAATCAATAAAAATAATATACGCAATTTTAATATGTTAAAAATTAGGCTGCGAAAGCGCACAAGAAGATGTGACATCACAATGGAAAAAAAAAGGGGTCAAATGATGCAACTACGCATTTCCGTGGGCGGTAATTTATGATAAGCACACGACATATAAAACAAATCTTCTGCAAGCACAAAATGCTGCATCTTTGCATTACCTGCCGTAACTCACATGCGCCAAAACAATAAAATAAAATAATAACAATACACTATGCAGTGTATTTCGACATCATGTACAATAATGCAATTCTTCATCATTCGTATATCGCCTCTTTTCACACAGGCGGCAGACGTTTTTGCCCTCTCGTGAAATTTTGTGAAGCATCAGTCAGGAAGAGACACTGCAATAACCCGTCGCGACTTCTTCCTGTCGATTGCAATGGGAGCGGGTTCCGGATCACGGACATGTCTGACGTACGGAAATCCATAGACGACAGGCAGAGAATTCGGCTTTTGCTATCGGCGGTAATGACAGCATAAAACACCCCTGATCAATAAACAGGCAATGAAACAACTTCGAAATACTGGTATACTATATTCTGACTTGACAAATAACGTATAACCCATTATGTTTCCTTTCCATTTGAGACGGTCTGCAACGCCTGGTACTATAAAGGACGGTCTCTTGTGAGATAGCGAACATTGTTTTCTGTAAAGGTGTGTCATCGTGCTGCACTACGTAAGGAAAAAAAGGTAGCAAGCAATACCATGAGTACACAGAACCATAGTGACGTGAGAGTCCGTTTTGCACCGAGCCCGACAGGGTACCTGCACGTGGGCGGACTGCGAACCGCCCTTTTTAATTACCTATTTGCTCGGAAACACGGCGGAAAATTCATTCTTCGGATCGAAGATACGGATCAGAAACGATATGTTCCCGGCGCCATCGAGAACCTTATTTCGACACTCAAAGCCGTCGGTCTTGAATACGACGAGGGCCCTGATAACGGCGGCGAGTTCGGGCCGTACATCCAATCGGAGCGGACCGAGCTCTATGGAAAATTCGCACATGAACTCGTCGAATCTGGACATGCATACTACTGTTTCTGCAGCGAGGAACGTCTGACCACACTGCGAGACAGGCAGATGAAACTCAAACAGCCGCCCATGTACGACGGCAAATGCCGAGATCTCTCCCGAAGTGAGATCGAGACGAACCTCAGCAATAATGTCCCCTCGGTAATACGGCTTAAATACCCTCGTGAAGGACGGACCATTTTTGAAGATGTTGTTCGTAAAAAGGTTGCCGTTGACAATATTCAGATTGATGATCAGATCTTGATCAAATCAGACGGATTTCCCACATACCACCTCGCCAATGTGATCGACGACCATCTCATGAAAATTACCCATGTCATTCGCGGCGAAGAGTGGCTTTCGAGCGTCCCGAAGCACATCTACCTGTATGAAACGCTCGGCTGGAAGGTCCCGATCTTCGTCCATCTTCCCCTTTTGCTCAACCCCGACAGGAGCAAGCTGAGCAAACGACAGGGTGACGTTGCCGTCGAAAGCTACCTTGAAAAGGGGTATCTTCCCGAGGCTTTGGTAAATTTTATTGCCCTCCTTGGGTGGCATGGCCCCGATGACCGGGAAATCTATTCGCTGAAAGACCTGGAAGAGGCTTTTTCACTGGAGCGGATCAACAAGGCAGGAGCAGTCTTCGATATTGAAAAGCTGAACTGGATGGCCGGATACTACATCCGGTCTCTCGACATCGCATATATTGCTGATCTGGCCATGCGATATTTTGACGAGGCCGGCATCGATGTGAGTGACAAAACAAAATATCTCAAAGTTGTCGCCACTGCCCGGGATCACATCTCACATCTGGCACAGATCGTCGATCATGCCCGCATGTTCTATGGAGAGCTTTCATTTTCAGAGGAAGACACGGCATACATGCGCGAAGAAAACTCAAAGAAAATCTACCGATACTGGATCGACGAGCTCAAAAAACAGCCCCGCTGGACAAACGATGATATTACATTGAGGGTAAAAAAGGGTATCACGGAGCTCGGACTGAAGGGTAAACAGTTTTACTTCCCTCTCCGCCTCGCTTTATTCGGAAACTGTCACGGACCCGACATACCCGTCATTGTCGATATCCTTGGCCGCGATGGCGCACTCAAGCGATTGACTTATAGCTACGATCTGTGAGGCTATCTTTACCCGTCACAGCCGACGGCACACGGTCTCTTCGTGATTCATGACAGATGCTCCGGAAGGGCGCTGAAATTCACGTCGGGAACATCGCGCATCTGCGGAATATAACACACACCTACTCTTGCTTAGAGTTTTCTTTTTCTTTTTTTACAAGGAAAACCGTGATGATGACCATGAGCGCACCGATAAGCATACTGATTCTATCGTCGACATACAGCCCATAGAAAAAATCAATGGCACCAAAAATCAAGAAAAAAATCAAGAAATGCTTTCGCATCACGTTCACTATACCCGCTGTTGTCATATATAGAAACACACATTACCTGTAGCAGACAATAACCATCTTTTCAACCAAGCCAGCCTAAGACGCCAGGACTCCTCACGCCGTATCGAAGCATCCTCATGCAGCGCGGGACAGTAAATGTATTAACCGCAAGCGAACCAACGTGTCGACCGAGGGATTCACAGATGGGGTAACGGCTACCATGGTGTGTTCCTATCCCGAGTGTTTTCCTGTCAGGCTGTCGATATCGATCCGAATAACAGTCGTATGCGCGATTGTTTTATCGGGATAATCAAACAATCTGTTCGTATACTGTTGTGCAATAATGGCAACAGCTCTCTTTTTTGATGAGACATCATCGACGAATGAAGCCTTCCCAAAACCGATGACGCTTTGGTATTTCATGCTCCAACCGCACGCTTTCTCCGCCTCGACAACGCCATCCACGCTATCGAATTCGAAACAAACGCGATTATTTTTTCTCAGCATTTCAATTTTTTTGCCTTCAAGGGCGCTGTGAATGTATAATGTGCCATCGGCGTAACCGAAGCAGACCGGAACGACATAGGGATTTCTGCCATCTGAAAGCGCCAGTCTGCACACACGGGACCGGCGGATGATCGTTTCGATTAGATGGGGCTCGGTAATTTCCTTATCTTTTCGGCGCATCTCTTTTCACCTCTTACCTGTTTTCATTTCTATCACAACAGTTCAAAGATTAATAGATTCAATCACTTTGTATGGTACGAATATTACAAACAGGGAGGAGTGATGGTTACACGTGGGAAGGGACACGGTCACATGGCAGAGAATACATTACACCGTGATAACCGGTCACAAACAGAGGCACTACCCTATACACGTTTATTGTCATTGTATTTTTTTATCTTGCGCGTCAGAGTCGTCGCGTCAACACCGAGGTACGGTGCGGCCCGTCTTGCGTTGCCATAATCGCGCACCGCATTCAGGATGATGTTCATCTCTATCTTTTCAAGATATTCTTTCAACGTTGTTCCGGGGGCCAACTCATTCAAACGTGATCTTCTGTCAAACTCGGGAGGAAGATGACACGCCCTAATCATGTCCCCCGGTGTCACGACGACAAGGCGCTCAATGAGATTCGCCACCTCCCGCACATTTCCCGGCCACGGGTAGTCACGCAATAAATCGAACACTTCTCGACTCATCTTTTTCTTTTTACCGTGTTTGCGATTATATCGACTCAGGAATAGGTCCGCCAGCGGAGGGATATCTTCCCGTCGCTCACGAAGCGGGGGGATATACACGGGAACGACATTGAGCCGATAGTAGAGATCCGCCCGGAATTCCTTCTTTTCGATGAGATCCTGAAGATCTCGATTTGATGCACAAATCAGGCGCACATCGACTTTCTTGGGTTTTATTCCACCGACTCGTGTTATTTCAAAATTCTGCAACACTCGAAGGAGCTTTGATTGCAACACCATGGGCATGGATTCCACTTCATCTAGAAACAGGGTACCACCGTCGGCGACTTCAAACAGTCCCACCTTACCCTCTTTTTTCGCCCCCGTAAAGGCGCCGCTTTCGTAACCGAATAGTTCACTTTCAAGGAGTGTCTCCGGGATTGCACCACAATTTATCTTTACAAAAATTCCCTTCTCCGCCCGGGGCGATTTGTCATGTATTTCTTCGGCAATTCGATCCTTCCCGACGCCGGTCTCTCCATAGATAAGAACCGTCGCATCGGTACCGCACACACGATCAACCATCTCATACACGTAGAGCATTGCCTCGGATACCATAACGAGATCATCGTCACGAACAGCCGATCGCTGCAGATCCTGCAACTGCTGTTTGTAGGCACCCTTCAGTTCCGTCGAATACTCGAGTTGCCGGTTCAACTCGACCAGATCCGTCATGTCGCGGACATTTGTCACCACCATTATGATCGTACCATCATCATCGAATATTGGATTGCCGGTAGCAAGAACATCCTTTCCTGTTTTGAGACTCTGGTTGATCGTCACGGTCTGTTGCGTCTCAAGTACTTTGAGCGTGACGCTCTCGTCATAAAATCCTTCTTGGACAAGGTCACGCATATTTCTGCCGATTACTTCCGTCGCATTGATTCCTGTAATCTTTTCATAGGCCGAGTTGATCCGTATAGTATTTGCTTTTCCATCAGTGACATATATACCATCATACGACGATCCAATGATGGCTTCCACTTCCTCGGCACATCTTTGATACGTTGCCATTTTTTCGAAAATATCTTCATAGACCTGCATATCCTGAAAGACGCTTATGACGCCGATAACATCGCCCTCCCACATAATAGGTGTTCGATGGGCCACCAAGGGCCGCGCAAATCCGTCTACGGACACACCGATTTGCGTTTCTCCCGTTGCAATAATCTTCTGATACTCCTGCCACGTCACACCATCAACATCAGCGCAGTGTACGTCCGTCATACACCCATCGTACTCAAAATCTAGCAACTCTCGGGCCTTATCGTTCATGTAGACAAAATACCCGTCGCTGGCAACTGCGATGATTGCAAAATATGAGGAATCGCAGAGTGCTCGGTAGATGCACTCCTCATGAGGCATGTTTTCTTTCAAAAGGCTGACTTTATCATTCATAGGGCAGGTACATCCCCTATACTTATACTTTTCGTCACTAGTGTCCGGAATAATCTGTAAATAAATTCAGTTGGTTATCGTTAACTGTCGTTTCGATTGTGTAGTCATAAAATGTAAGTAGCTGATTTAACATAGTTCTTTCAAAGATAGACACGCTTAAA
>Ga0272441_10000275_pt1 | contig 117002 bp, 124 predicted proteins | sample SSMProp6N_FD_193582 | JGI IMG/M metagenome (GOLD analysis project Ga0272441, IMG submission 193582) | Marine sediment archaeal communities from Little Sippewissett salt marsh, Falmouth, MA, United States - SSM-Prop-6N | ecosystem: Environmental > Aquatic > Marine > Wetlands > Sediment ...
AGACAATGGAGAAATGATAAAATTTGATAATCATACTTTCTTCAAAGAAGATGGATTATGGAGATTTTTTATAGATGTTGAAGGAAAAACAAAGTATAAAGTATCCTTACATTACAATCCTTATGAAGTCATAGATATTCCTGTAATTAATAATGGAAGCAGAATATTTGATAAATCTGATTCCATGTATATTGCTATGGATCCTGAACAGGAATACAAAAACACAAGTTACTTTGTTATGGCAAGTGCAGAAATTAGCAGAAACCTAGTATCAACATTTGGAAAAACACCTATTGGTGCATGCTATGAAAATTATGATCCTGTAATTTGTGAAGACAGACCTGTTGTAGATTGTAATGAAAATACAACAATACCTATAATATTTATCAAAGAAAATACAGAAAACTATGTTGAATTTATCTCAGATAATTGTGTTGTTATCAATGGACATGATGAAGGTATTGTGAAAGGTGCTGAAAGACTATTATACAGATGGCTGGCAATACTAAAGTAGAAATTCATGAACACTATAATGTAGAACACCCTAGAAGTAAAGCACAGTCTATTGATATATCAGCAGAGATAAATCATAAAACACTTAATAAAACTGTTTTTTTAGAGCTGAAAAGCTCTTCCAGTATTTTTTCTAAGAACAAGGTTGATCTAGGCACAATGCATCTATTGACATATGGCGATTTTACTTTTGATAAAGATGCCAAAGTCCTGGATTTAGGATGCGGATATGGTGTTATTGGTATTGCGTTAAAAAAATTATACCCCAAGTACGATGTTGTTCTTTCTGATCTCAATAGAAGAGCAGTTGAATTAAGTAAGAAAAATGCTAAAAGCAATAATGCAGATGTTAAAGTCATTCAATCAGACCTGTTTTTTAAGCTAAAAGATAAGTTTGATATTATAGTATCAAATCCACCATATATTGCAGGCAAAGATTTCATCAAAAGTTTGATTGAAGAAAGTTACAAGCATCTTAATAATAATGGCTATATTGAGCTCGTGGTAATGTATAACAAAGGTGGAAAGTCAATTGAAAAACTAATGCTTGATATTTTTGGGAATGTTGATACTATTGCAAAGAAATCCGGTTATAGAATTATTAAATCAATAAAGCAGTAAATTTACCAACATAATATGTTACAAAGATAACAACAATTGCAATAACAATATGTTCTACAATTACATTAAAGGGATTATCTTTTGTTCTTAGTGCAATCTTATAGCTTAAGCAAGATATACCTATCAGAGAAAATATAACACTAATTATCATAGCATTCTTTAAACTAAACAATAATACAGGTATTAAAAATAACAAAGCAAATCCTAATTTAGAAAGTAATGTGGAAATCGTTGCTTCCCAGATATGTTTATCTGATTTATTAATTGATTCTTCAGATATGTGAATGCCTAAAGCATCAGAAAAAGAATCTGCAATCGCAATTGATAATATACCTGCAATAATAACAAGCTTATTTGCTGTTGCGGAATATAGTCCTATCATCAATCCCATAGTCGTGATTATAGCTGATGTTAATCCAAAGCTAAAACCTTTAATGAATGAGTATTTCATAGATAGAAGTAATATTGACACATTTATATATGTTTGTAAAAATATATAAATTACCTACACCTATATATTATTATGATACTAAAAAGCATTCATCCAGGATCAAAGATAAAAATCAAAGATAAAGAATATGAAGTAATTAAAATTTCCGAAGAAACAACATCAGCAAAACCACCTTTTTTCAATATCAGAGGCATAATCAGAGTTCAGCTAAAAAATCCAGAACATGAATCAATGATACCGACAAAGATATTAATATATTATTCAGATGACGAGTTATTATATCTCTGCGATAATGAACATGATTTCTCAGATCAGATAAGAAAAGAAGACATAAAAATACTAGAATAAATTTATTGTGGCGCTTTTTTCAATTCATTGATCCAAAGCATACCAATTCTTATCATTAACTTATTGAATTGTTCAGATAATGCATATGTCTTTTTGTAAAGATCATATTGAATCAGACCCATACTTTTCATTGGTGTAAGGATTCTATCATAAAATTGTCTTTTGTTATAAGAGAGTTTTACTTTCTTGCCTTGATAACCGGGAGTATCAATTGTGGTTTCATAATTGCCTTCATGTAACTGATTAGCTAGGAAAGACATTTCTGTCTTATTTACTGAGCCTCCATTAACCTTAAGAAAATTAATCAATACTTTTGCAACTATTACTTGTTGTTCTGTTGCAAATATAATATCAAAAATATTGTCTGGAAGGTTAAATTGATCAAATAATATTACCATTTTTTCATTTTACCTAATATACTCATCATTATACTAAAATTTATAAATTTAAACTATTATAAAAAACGTGATATGGAATAAAAAGGTATATTAATATATAAATATTGTGTTTTTCCACATTAAAGGAGGCTAAAAATGGACACTACCAAAGTTTATTATGTAACAACAGCAATTGCTTACACAAATGCATTACCACATATTGGTCATGCTTATGAATTCATGATGGGTGACTTTATTGCTAGATTGCATAAGATTCTAGGAAAAGAAGTGTATTTTCTTACTGGCACAGATGAACACGGACAAAAAGTTCAAGAGACTGCTCAAGCAAAAGACAAAGAAGTTGAACAATTTGTTGATGAGCTAGTTGTAGAATTCAAAAAAATATGCCAGAAGCTTGATGTGGATTATGATAGATTCATAAGAACAACTGACAAGGATCATCTTGAAGTTGTTAAAGATTTCACATTAAAAGTAAATGAAAAAGGCGATATATACAAAGACAATTATGAAGGTTATTATTGTATGTTTGATGAAACTTATATTCCTGAGTCTCAACTACTAGAAGGCAACCTATGCCCTGTTTGTAAAAGAGAAACAAAAATAATCAAAGAAGAAGCTTATTTCTTTAGATTAAGCAAGTACAAAGAAAAACTTATTGAGATAATAGAAAATGAGACATATAAAGTTAATCCTGTTGATAAAAGAAATGAAATCTTATCAAGATTGAAGAATAATGAACTCAAGGATCTTTGCATAACAAGACAATCAAAAAATGTTTTCTGGGGTATTGAATTCCCTCTAGATCCTAATTACATTTTATATGTGTGGTTTGATGCTTTAAATAACTATATTACAGGCGCAAAATATAACACAAAAGATTTTGACAAATACTGGCCTTGTGATTGCCACATTATAGGTAAAGATATTGCATGGTTTCACGCAGTAATTTGGCCTGCTATGTTGATGTGTGTTGGTATTGATGTGCCAAAGCTATTATTAATCCATGGTTTTATCAATGATAAAAATGGAGACAAAATGTCAAAGAGTAAAGGCAATGTAGTTGCACCATTAGATATGGTAGAAAAATATACTAGTGAAGTTGTGAGATATTATCTTTTCAGAGCAGCACCAATAGGTAAAGACATAAAATTTAATGAACATGATCTTATCGAACACTACAATGCAGAACTTGCAGATAGTCTAGGTAATCTGATATCAAGAGCACATACATTAGTCAGCAAATATCTTGATGGTAACTACAAAGCACTCGAAGAATTTGATAAGTTATTTGATGATAATGCTAAAGAAAAGATCATTGAACTGATTGAGAACTATAAGATCAAAGAATATATCGATTACACTTTTGAACTTATTGGAAAAGTAAATAAATACATTAATGATAAACAACCTTGGCAACTTGAAGAAAAAGAAAGAGAAAAAGTCATATATACTGTTGTAGATAACATAAGGATGTTGAACATACTATTACAAGCATTTCTACCTAAATCCCATGAAGAAATAAAAAAACAACTAGGGTTCAAGAACTGCAATACTATTAATGAATTCAAAGCAGGAATGTTAATTGATGGAAAAATAGGTGAAAAAGCAATATTATTCCCTAAAATAGAAAATAACCTTAATGAACTTAAAGTCAAATTAATCAATGGTAAAATTATTTCAGTTAATGATCATCCTGAAGCTGATAAGCTATATATCCTTAAGGTTGATGTAGGTTATGAAAAACAACTGGTTGCAGGACTAAAAGCTTATTATTCTCCTAAAGAACTAATAGGGAAGAATGTTGTTGTTGTGGATAATCTCAAGCATGCTAAATTACGTGGAGTTCTTAGCGAAGGCATGTTATTGGCTGTTGAAAAAGATAATAAAGTAGAATTATTGCACAGTACTGATGATTCTGTTGGCAGAATAGCAATAATACCTGACTTTGAATTATCTAATAAAACATTGAAGATAGAAGATTTCATGAAATTGAATCTTTCAGTAATGGATAAGAAGCTTTGTTATGATGGACAGGAATTATTGATTAATGAGAAGAACATTGTTTCTGATTCTATTGAGAATTCAGATCAAGTGAGATAGTTTTTCTTCGCCTGTTAAAATCAGACTTTGAAAATTTGCCAGGATAAGCATTATTAATTGCACGATAAGGAGATGAGCTGAAGCCTAAAGTTCTATTTGTTAGTATTCCAGAATAACCAACATTCCAAAATAATTTACATGTTGCATATTTAGGTATTTGGCTCACAGGAATAGATAAATATATTTCAAATAACCATTTTATTGCATTTGCAGCAAGTTCATGTGGATTATCTTTCCAAGGTCTTTTGGATTGAATAAACCAAGGTAATATTTTATTAGGAAAATTTTGATTAAATAGATCATATGTAGAATTATCATATCTAGCAACCAAGCCTCTCAAACCTGCTTTGTTCAACTGCTTTTTTGTAGAAACTTTTTTAAGATCAGTATCAAAAATTTCTGTTTTTGTCATATTACTAAGATTACCTATATTATTAGAAAAAAGATAATCTAGCAAGACCAATTTAACATTTGCGGGATCATTATAAAAATGTCTTGGTGTTAACTTCATTTTCCAAGGTTTTAGATTAGGATAAATTACTTTCAACGCAAGATAAGGAGAGCCATTGAATAATATATCAAGCATAGAACCCAATCCCTCTTTTTTGAAATCACTACACGCAATATCTCTACAGGCCTCAACAGAATCGATATTGTTTTTTTCTGCAAACCAAATCAGTGCATCTTCTGCATTCTGCATTCCTTTTTTACCAACCCAATATCTGTTTGGTAATCTTCTAAAATCCCAAGGAACAAATTCACCAGAATATACGTCCATTACTGCACGCATGGGACTATTATTATAGAATACCCAAAGCAATCTACCTAAATTGTATTTTCTAAAGAAGGCGTAATCTACTTTAGTTGTTACTTCATCAATAGAAAGACCTGCTACGTCTTCAATAAATGTTCTAATTATTTTTTTCACAACACGTCCAGGTTGAGCATGTTGATCTTTAATACTAGTTATATAAAAACGACCATATTTTTCATTTATCATTTCTTTTAAGCTAAGCCCTAATTCTTCAGTAGTGGAAAAATCAAAGTTCTTACCAATAACACTCTCCAGAGTGTCTTCAGAATCTTTGAATCTTTCATTTAAAGAGATTTTTTTATATTGTGGAATTATTTTTCTTCTTTTACTTAGTCTAACTTCAGATACAAGAGTATTCTTAACTGCTTTCATAAGATAAGGCATAGGTAAATCAGGATCCTTCTCAATCAATTGCCAGACAACAACTCTACCCAGTTGCATATAATCCTCAATATCTTCAGCATTTTTTGCAAATCGTCGAACAATATTTCTAATTCCCGTATCATATTTTTCAAAATCCATATTTCAAAAATTTTATTTAAACAACTGATAAAGATCAGCCATCTCTACGCCTGTAGAAATATCACCAACAATCAAACCATTATCATTAACAACAACACCTGATCTAATAAACTTATTACCTGAATTGACTGTTAGTTTCTCTATATTTTGTTTCAGCTCAGACTCTATTTTACTTAATTCATCATCTGTAATATTAAGATTGACTGCTATACCTTTTGAGTTCAATGCAATCATACTGCCAATATTATCTTGAGTAGCAATAGTTAACTCGATAACTTTTGAAAATAATTTCTTTAGTTTTTCTTTTACTTCAGCTTCCATCCTTTGATTAATAAAACATATATCATTAAAACAAAACATATTATTACCTAAAGCAGTAAATTTAGTATTAATAACTTCATATTTTATTTCATTGTCATCAAGAACTTTAAGTTCTTTTTCAGTTACAATATTAGGCAATAGGAGCACATTATCATTACCTACACAAAAAATACCCGAAAGATTTGTTCCTGCTAGTGTTGTTTGAATCACTTTAACATTCAGTGTTGATGCTATCTTTCTAACATCGTCTTCAGAAAAAGCTGCAGAAACAATTGCATATTTATTGTTGGTATATACATAGAGTCCAATATTAGGATTACCAAAATAATCCATTACTTCATTATTCATTGTCATCATCCATAAGTTTTATTCTTATTGGACCAAAAGAATCATCTTGATTTATCATAATCTTATGTTTTGTTTCTAGATGTAATAAAGGTAGTAATGTAAGAACCTTGTCCTTATTATTAAGAGCATCTTTCTGGGGTAATAGTTGAGCAAAAGGAATCTCGTTATTGTAAGAACCATAAATATCCATTATCTTAGCATATAAATCCTGAATTATTAAAGTAATATCAATATCATGAGTTAGTAATTTCTTTAGTCTATCATCCTGTCTATCATTGATTATTCTTGAGACTTTCCTATTCTTGACATCCATTGCTTTCTGCAGTGCATCAATAAGATCATAAACAGATACTTTTCTCTTTCTTGGCAATGGTGTTCTAGGAACAATACCAAACTTATCTAAAGTCTCGTTCATCAATCTTCGCTTTTCAATAAGTTCATAATCAGTATCATCAGTCTCGTCATCATCAAGCATTTCCTTTTCTTGATTCTCTAATAATCTATCAAAGCCCGCAATATCATTCGATATAAGATAGACTGATTTTATTCTCAATAAAATAGCAGCGGCAAGAACAATCTTTCCAGATATCCTGAAATCCATACGTTTAAGTTCTTTGATTGTCTCTATGAATTTATCAGAAAGAAAAGTGATATCAACATCCCAAGGATTTTGACCTTCAGCTTTTACAAGATTGGTAAGAATAGATTTCCAAGTTATCTCTTCATCATCTAACAATAACTCGAGTATTCTGTTGTGGATTTCCATTTTATTTTTTCTTCTTGATAGCTTTCATCTTTTTGGTTACTGCAATGACATAACCACAATTCTCGCATTTTGTAATAAATGCGTCAACACCTTTGTATTTCTTTCTTTTATAAGGCATCTGAACACAAGATTCATGCGAACATTCAGGACATTTATATTTTATCTCAACTATAAGTTTAGGAGCATGCTCTTCTTTACTTTCTTGGTAACCACAAGCGTCACATTCATAATATGCTGCTCTTGGTTTAGGTCGACCGGTTTTAGGATTAATAGGTTTACCCATCTTACCTTTCTTGCACTTAGGACAGGGTAATTTTCGTGCCCATGCTTTTGCATAGCCTTTTGTACCTTCTAAGAATCTGTTTGTAAAATAGATTAGTTCATCCATAGATTCAGGTTCTTTACATTGCATCTAGAATCACCTTTTTAAATTCCAACAAATAGATAGTGCTTTTGATTGCCTTCAAGCTCTTCAAGTATTCTTTTGATAACTAGTTTTTCAGGATCAATCTTTGCTCTGTTCTTGATATCTTCAAAGCTTTCAAAAGGTTTATTTTCTCTTTCTTCTAATATGCTCTTCAGATGTTTCTTACCTAGTCCAGGTAATAGTTCAAGCTGATGCATCCTGATTGTAAGAGCAGAAGCATTATTGAAGAAATCAATAAATTGCTTATGATTTTTACTTATCAATTCTTTGACAATATGCTCTAGTTCAGACTTAGCAGTTTCTGTAAGTTTCTCGTATTTCAATTTACCGCCAATATGATGAATTTTCTCTCTTTTACCTTCTCCGATATAGACTTTTTCCAGTGGCTGTAAGAATATACCTTTTTTTGGAACAAGTTCAAGTAATGTGAAATGATTTAAGCCTACAGCTTGAGCTATTGCTGTTCTCCTGAACAAAGGAATGTCTGAATTAGGATAGCCATTCGGCAAAAAATCCAGTACAATCACTTCCTCTTCTCTAGCCATACGTCTATTTGGATTTCGAAATTCCATTTTATTATCCTACCTTTTTAGATTAAGAATAACAGACTGCTATTTTTAAAGATTTCGACAAAGCTTTATAAATAAATCTTACAAGAGTAATTAGTATGAAAATACTAGCAATTGGCGATATCCATGGAGATAGCACGCTTACTCAAAAAATAGCAGAATTAGCAAAAGAAAACGATGTTGATTTAATTGTAATTACAGGTGATCTAACTAATTTTGATCAGTTTGATAAAGGCATGATACAGAACCTTGTCAAGAGCAATAAAAAGGTTGTTTTTGTCCCAGGAAATCATGACGATCCTATAACTATGGATGTGTTGTCTGAAACATATAAGATAAAGAACATACATGGCTATGGTATGAAATTGAATGATAAACTAGGTATGTTTGGATGTAGTGCAGTTAATGTAGGTGAGCATAGTCTAGAGGATAAAGAGATATTTGATATGCTAGATAAAAGTCATAAGTATGTTAAATCACTAGATAAAAAGATTATGGTGACTCATGTACAGCCAACAGGAACTATAATGGACAAGCTTAATATGTTTGATGGTAGTGAAGCAGTAACAAAAGCAGTTAAAGAATTTCAACCTGATATCTTATTATGTGCTCATTCACATGAAGCAAAAGGCATAGAAGAGAAAATAGGAAAAACTAAAGTTATTAATGTAAGTAAAGAGCCTAAAATAATCGACTTATAAGCACAATCTTTTTAAATAAAACTTCTTTTTCAAGCTTTACTGGGGCGGTAGCTCAGACTGGGAGAGCACTAGACTGAAGATCTAGATATGATGAGCATATCGCGATGACAATTAGATATCTAGGTGTCCAGGGTTCAAATCCCTGTCGCCCCATTTTTTTTTAATATTCTTTATTGAACAGATCAAAAAGATTCTTTGCTTTGATAGAACCTATTTTTTCAATCTTTTGAAGTTCATGCTCAGGCGCATTTGCAATATTTTTTATTGATTTGAATTCATTCAATAAAGGTTTTGCCAAAGTCATGCCAATACCCGGCAGTGCAGAAACAACATACTCTTGCATCTCTTTAATATTCTTTACGGGTTTTTCAAAATGTTCAGAAAATTCTTTTGAATTATTTATTTGTTCACGTTGAGCAATAATCTTCATCATCATTGCTGTATCTTTTGAATTCACTGTGAATATAACAGGAATATTATATGATATTGCTATTGTTGCTAAAATACCTCGGATAGAGTTTGCGTGAATATTCCTAATACTATAGATATCGCGATCGCCTTCAACAATAACAACAGGTTTTTTGTATGCTTGTTTTAATAGTTTTAGCTGATTTAATAATCTACCATCAACAATAGAATTGACAAAATCCACATCAGTCTTATACTCAACAACAACATCCTTTGACAATAGATAATCGCCAATATTTAATGTGTTTAATTTTACATGCGTATCTTCATCTATCAGATGCTTGACAATCTGAGAATTCTTCTCTCGGTAATCTACAATAATCTTAACTTTATCATTTGATTCTGCCTTTATTTCTTGTGCAGTATATTTTTCTTCACAAGGTTGTTTACAATCATCTTTTACAAAACTCATCAAAGATTTTGAATCAGGTACTTTATTCATCAGCTTTATCCTCAAATCAGACTTCTCTATCTTTTTCAAGATATCATACATTTTTTTTTCTTTACGAATAGCAGCCCATTTGTATGCTTCATCACGTGTTGATTTCGCAACCATCACATAAATATTTCCTTCTTCATTTCTTCCTGTTCTTCCTCGTCTTTGGATTGACCTTATTGCACTTGGCACAGGTTCATAAAAGATAACATAGTCCACCTTAGGAATATCAAGACCTTCTTCACCAACACTAGACGATACTAAGATATTGAATTCATTATTTCTGAACTGGTCCAATAGCGCAATCTGTTGTTTTTGCGATAGACCTTTTTGTCTTTTTTTAGCTTGTCCAATAAATAACTGAGCAACATTATCTTTGTAATAATCATTTATTGTTTCAACAAGTTTGTTTGCAGTATCTCTGTACTGTGAGAACAAGATATACTTTTTATCTTTTGCAAAAATATCATCAAACAGCATAAGCAATTGCTTCATCTTAGGATGCTGAATGTCTGCAGTATGCATATTTTCAACAAGATTAGCTATATTTTTAAAATCAAAATCATTCACTAGATTTATAACAGATTTGTTTTTTGTTTTTGTTGAACGTTCTATCAAATCTTTGATATAGAATCTTAATGGAGTTATGCCCTGGGTTTCTAAGAGTTCTATTGCATGCTCTATCTTTAGTGCTTCTGCTGCTAGACTAATACATTTGAATAATGAATCATCAAAATTTTTATTGGCTATTTCTTTTTGTAATGATGCTTGAAATTTCAATAACTGAGTCTTATTCATGTTTATTGAAGTAAGATAACCATAATATTTTATCTGCTTGAGTTTTTTTGCTAATAGGTGCTTTAGATTTGTTAATGTGTTTATGTATTCAGGAGGAAGATCCACATTAATCCAATCAACCTTTACATCCTGAACATATTCTTTCACATCAGGGTCCTTTAATGTCCTCAAGTCTATCTTTTCTATGAACAGATTGTCTGTAACTTCTTTTATTGTTTCAAGATCATGTCCTGGTGAAGCAGTTAGTGCCAGCACTTTGAAAGAATTGCTTTGTTTTTCAAATTGTTTTGCAACCCATACATAAGAATAATTGCCTGTTGCTCTATGAGCTTCATCAAAAATTATCAAAGATAAGTCTTTTAGATTAATATTCCTATTAATGATATCATTCTCAATACCTTGAGGTGTTGCAAATATCACTTGCTTATCAGGCCATAATTGTTTTCTTTTATCAGGAGGAGTTGCACCAGTAAAAACAACCATCTTCTCTGGATCAATATCTGATTGTTGCTTGAATGATCTATAATGCTGCTCAACCAAGGGCTTTGTCGGTGCAAGCATAAGTATCTTTTTATTTGGATGGTTATTCAATCTATGAACTGCAAGCATCATCGCAATCGCAGTTTTACCCATACCTGTAGGTAATACAACTAAAGAATTATACAGAGTTGCATTGCTAAATATAGCTTCCTGATATAATCTTGGTTTGAATTTTATGCTTGACATTTTATCTTTGTTTAATATTTAATGTTAATTATAAAAATATCTTATATGCTTTATATATGTTATTTAGACATGTCCAGTGGTGTCCAGTAGAAAAAGTTTTTAAATCATTAATAGTATTAATAGGTTATGAATAAAAAATCATCGAGGTATAGATACTATAAAGGTCTTTATCTTTTTGCAAGTTGTCATGATATAATCATAGGAACATTGTTCTTATTCTTTCATGTATACATATACAACTATTTTGGTATGAATTTACCTCCTAATCCAGCATACCTTGCATTTGGTGCTAGGATGACTGCGTTATTTGGTTTTTTCTTACTCATGATATATAGAGATCTTGAACATAGTGCAAAGCTAATTAAATATGCTGTTTTTGTAAAATTAGCAAGCTCGACAATAATCTATTGCTATTGGTTTATCAATCCTTTATATGTTGATATGCCTTTTAGGATCTTAGGAACAATTGATTTAGTATTTGCAGGATTATTTTTTGAATCCTTAAGACACATTAAAAAATGAAAGACAAAATAAGAATTATAGGATATGGAATGATACCAGGTATTTTATCAGTTATTGCAATCAATACAGGTTTATCTATAATTGATGGTACTTTAATAATTCTGGAAAATGTGTGCAAAGTCACTGAAGGAAAATTACCTTTCAACTGCATAGGTCAACTTTCATTAGTACCGACAATCGCAACAATATGGACTCTAGTCATAACACTAAAAAGAGTTTCTGATACAAAAGATGTTAATCTTGGATTTATGAAAATATCTGGATTTCTTGCAGGAGTATTACTTTATGCACTGGGATTTGCAATAGGTGCATACTTAACATTTCAAGCTTATTCTCTTTTGTAAAAGATAAACATTATAAATGAAATATGTTTTACAATGGTTATGAAAAAGACAACAATGTTTGTTATAGGCATAATAGTACTATCCTTCATCATCAGTGGATACTTATATCCAATGATGCCTGATCAGTTTGCATCACATTGGAATGCACAAGGACAGGTTGATGGTTATGTACATAAATCAGTAGGACTATATATTATGCCAGCTATTTCTTTGATTGTACTAGGTATGTTATTGTTAGGTCCTAAGATCGATCCTTTAAGGAAAAATATCAAGAAATTTGAAAATTACTATCATGGATTTATCATCTTAATTACATTATTCTTATTCTACATCTATATACTTACAGTACTATGGAATCTTGATTATTGGTTTAACATGACAATAATGATAATTCCTGCGTTTGTTATCTTGTTCTATTACATAGGTATATTATTAGATAATGCTAAACCAAACTGGTTCATAGGTATAAGGACACCATGGACTTTAAGCAATAAAAAAGTATGGGAGAAAACTCATAAGCTTGGTGCTAAGATGTTCAAGGCCTCTGCAGTAATCGCATTATTAGGAATGATATTTGATGATTATGGTATTGTACTTGTTATAGTTCCTGTTTTATTTAGTTCTATGTATACTCTGATTTATTCCTATATTGAGTATAGAAAATTATAAATCTAATTCATAATGAATTATAATTGGACAGTGTGCTGCAAATAGCATTGTTTTACCTAAAGAAAGTTTCTTTGCCTTTAGATTAGATAATAGCCGTTCTGCTTTTTTAGGTAATCCAATATAATCGCCTATGACAAACATAGGATTTTCTCCGATATCTGCTTCTCTTATGTGCGTACCTTTTTTATTCAGATATAGTAAATTATCTTTTTTTTTAATTAGAACTTCAAAAGGTGTTTTTGAAACAAAAAATCCAGGAATGATTTCTTTACTTTCATCCTTTTTTAATTTATACTTTACTGCTTGATTGATAATTTTTGCAATATGCTGCTGGTTAGGTTGTAAGCCTTTCAGCTTATCAGCATATAGTGTAAGAAGTTTGGGTGGATCTTTAGAGCCATTCATAGATACATGAACAATTGTATCTCTTCTAAGATCATTAGAAATCCATAAGGTATTTAGAATAAATTCTGAAACAATATCTATCTCATACTTTGCTATATCATTTAAATTGAATTCAGATGTTGATGCTTTTAATGCTAATAATACAAATTCTTTCATATACTCATATATTGGGGTAAACTTTATATATTCTTCTAAAGTACAAGCTAGTATGGCTAAGAAAAAAAAGAACAACAATAAAGAGTTCATTGAGATTGTAAAAACAAAACCAACAACTGAAGAAAAGAAATTCTTCATACAATTTTCAGAAACACAACTAAATGCAGTTCTGCTTATTATATTAGCATCAACATTCTTAGTTCAGGGTGTGACAAAATATCTTGAAATCTCTAATATGAGCCAATACATAAGACCTTGGTTTTTACTTACCTTATTTTCAATGGTGTTCTTAGTATTATCTGTTGTGTCAATAAGTATAGGCGGTGTAATTGCCCCACTTAAGACTAAGAGATTTATTAATACAATAAGTTTCATAACTTATATACTAGGATTTGTTATGTTTTTGATATCATTATTATTCCTAATAAAAATATTATACGGGTGAGTTAAATGAGGAGATTAATTCATGTTATTGGAACAACAGCTATCATGATAGCAATATTGACAGGATTAGTTATTTTTGTATTAGGACAATTGCATGAGTGCGAAGAGCTTGTTGTTAACTTTGGTACAGGCAATTCATCAACAATCTGCGTATATGAGGATAATAGTTTTTGTTTAATTGATGATACTGATTGTAAAAAAGGCGATCATTATATGTATTGCGATCTTATAGGAACAAGGTCTGAAGGTTGGTATAGTGAGGACTATGGATTGGTTAAATGGGACAATTGTGCTAATCTTACAAGTCCTTTAGATTCTGAGTACCTTGTTAATGCAGAATAAAATGACTCAAACAATAAGCTTTGCTGTTGGTAATATATGGAGATGGGCAAAATCAAATAATAGAGATGAACTTATTTCTATCATAAGAAAAAACTGTGATGTTCGAGGTGTTGAACTTACTTTTGCTAGAAAAGATGAACTTTATGCATTTAAACTTTCTAAACAAAATGAAAAGTGGTTAAAGAAATTAGATTATATTAGTATACATGCTCCTTTTGGATTAATGAGAAAAGCAGATAATGAAAAAGAGATAATCAAACAACTGGATATAATTTCTAAACTGTATAAAAGAGTAAACGCAAAGAATGTTGTAATTCATCCTAAAGATGTGCCTCCACCAAGAATACTAAATAAATATAATATTAAGTTCTCTACTGAAAACTTACCTAAAAAAAGAAATATAACTATTGCCGATTTAAAGAAAATTTTGAATAAAAATCCTAAACTAGGTATTTGTATTGATGTTGCGCATGCTTATTTTTGGTCAAAGTATGAAACAAAAAAGCTTATTGAAGCTTTTGAAGACAGAATAACACAGTTTCATCTTAGTGCAACTTACAGAAGAAAAGATCATCGATCATTGAAGATCGCTAGTGAAGATTTTATGTTTTCCATAAAACCTATGTTTAAGCTTGATGTTCCTATTGTGATTGAAGAAGATTTCAAGACAAAGAGCATTAAAGCAGTTCAAGACGAAATAAAATTAATAAAAAAAATAAAAAATTAAAATTTTCTTGTGTAGGTTATTTTTGGTGTTACATAAGATTTCTTCAAATGCTTGAAACCATGTCCAGCAAACTTGCCTTCTACACCTACTGCCCAATGCTTACCTAGTTTCTTCAAAAATGTTGGTGTTACATAACTGAATTTGCTTTTCTTATCTTGACCACCTAAAACAACTAAACTCCAGTCTGGTGCTGCACACACTCCTGTGAAATCAATTGATTTTGGAAACACTCTATAATCCAGTTTACCAAACTTATCTTTGAATAATTTTTGGTATCTTAATCCTATACCACGTGCACCTTTACCCATTACAGTTTGTGCTGCTACACCCAGTCTTAACTCATCGCTTAATTTTATAGGATATGTCTGAACTCTTAACTTATCAAATTGTGAATTATAATCTTTGACATGCATAATATCAGTTTGTTCAGGTAATGATAAGCTTGTTGTTGATTGAGTTGACATTCCGTAATCTGTTTTTAGTCTTGCGAATTCTGTTGATCCTGTGATGTCGCCTGCACTAACTGGTTTGCTTAATGCACCCAATAGCATTGCGCCAGCAACTATTTTCTTTATTTTGTCTGTTAGTGACATTGTTTTTTCCTCCTAAATTGTAATTGATTGTGATTTGTATCTCATTTAAATTCGAAAAAAATAAAATAAAAAAATTTTATTTTTCGTAATAATCTCTTGCATGCATATCCACAGATTTTCCGTCTGCAAGCTCGCTTTCCCATATGTCTTTACTATCAATTTTTTCGCATTTATCTTTATCAATTCTATATGCTGCAAATTCAAATTGCTTACCACTACCTGCTCTTGCATCAATTTGCGATTTTATTACAACAACACCTTGTAATTTATCTGTTGCAATAAATTCACTCAGAACTTCAGGCATAACATATGAAGAATCTTTAGGCAAATAACAAGCACCCAAATAACCTTGCGTTCCGTACATTGCTGCTGCTTGACTCATTCTTGCATCTTTGATATAACTCAAATCACGCAGCTTTTCTATTTCATGTTGCATGTGTTGCTTAAAATCTTGGTATTCTTGCGATGTGAATTTTTCATCTATCTTTTGCTTCGGTAACTTAATTGTTTGTTCCAAAGTATATTTTTTCTTTATTGGCGTATATTCTAAATTACCAACCCGGTATTTAGGACTGACTTCAACATATGTTCTACGTTCGTCATCAGGTATTATTCTTTCTTCACGTCCAGCAGTATATTCTGACTCTAATTCCAATTTTAAGCTCTCATCTGTTGCTGATACTTTTTTGATTGTATCAAATTTAAATTTATCATTGTCTTTATCAGCATCATATGAATCCCTATACTTGAAATATTTAGTTTGAGTTTTTCCGTCTCTATATACCGTAAGTTCTGCACCGCATTCACATCCGCCTCTTCCGGAATAAAACCACAGCCATCTCAACACTGCACCTATGCCTTGATCTTCATCAACAAATTCATCTTCTATACCATAACTATGACCATCACTACTTAATCTATGGTATAGCTCTAAAAAACCAGGCATATGTTCTTGCATCTTTTGGATGTCGTGACCTTCTTCATCAAACATTTTCATTACCGATTCCAAGTCTTTAGCCATTTTCTTTTCCCTCCTTCACCAATTTTAATCTATATTCCTCTTTTTTTATTTACCATTCAAAATTTCCATGATGTTTACTTGCACATGTTTTTCCCAAATGATACTCCAAATTTTTCTTACTAACCCCAATTTTAATCAAATATTCTCCAAGCAAATCAACAAAATCATAAGCTTTCTTACCAATCTTTGAAAGTTTGTTTGAATGTCCTTCATACTTTATTGGCAAATGATAATGTGCTGTATGATTTCTTAAAGTTAAATTTTTATGCGATTTAACTTCAAACCCAGTTATTCCACCTATTGGAGCCATTAGTTCGATAACATCACTCAATAAATGCTCAGCACCATATTGTTTGACATTAACGAACTTATTTGCAACTTCTTTCAAGTTGCTTTGTACATCCTCATTTTTCATACTGATCACCTTTTTTCTTCATAATAACTAACTTGTTACTACAATATAGTAGTGTTGTTTGTAGTATATAATTATTACCCCTCCGCACCAGTGGAGCAATAATATAGTTACAATCAACAAACAAATTGTTGTAACCACAATATAGTAGTGGTTTACAGAATATAAGAAAATACTTATTCATTTTTACGCTAAAATAGAAATATTTATATAATAAATTACCTAAAAAGATAAATATGTTAGATTTGGATTTAAAAGATAAAAAGCTATTATTTGAACTGGATACAAATAGCAGACAAACTTACAAAGAGATTGCTAAAAAAATAAGGTTAAGCAAAGATTCTATAGCATATAGAATAAAAAGATTGCAAGACTTAGGAATAATTAAACAATTTCAAACAATTATTAATGTTGGCAAATTAGGATTGATCTCATTTAGACTATATCTTAAATTTGAAAACACTACTCCTGAAAAAGAAGAAGAAATAATTCAATTTCTTAAAAAACAAAAAATAGTTACATGGATTGTTTCAATTGATGGCAATTATGATTTAGGTATGTGGATTGTAGCAAAATCAATCAAAGAAGTTAATAATCTATGGACTGAATTGTTGAATAAATACAATAATTATTTTGATGAAAAGAATCTTACAATTTTTACAAAAGTGTCATATTTCCCAAGAACTTATTTTTTAGATAATAAGTTAAACAATCAAGAATATATCTTTATAACCGAACCTGAAGAAATAAAATTAACAAAAAAAGACATTGACATATTAAAATTACTAGCATCTGATTCTAGAATGAGTGTTGTAGATATAAGTCAAAAACTAAAGATAACTGCGAAAACAGTTGTTGCAAGAATAAAAATGTTAGAAAAAAATAAAATAATAATAGGGTATAGAACAATGTTTGATCTAGAAAAACTAGGCTATGAATATTATAAAGTTCATATGAATCTACACAATACAACAAATGAGAAACAAAAATCATTAAGACAATATATCAAACAACATCCCAATATAATCTATGATAATGAAGTTCTAGGTGGAGATGATATTGAGATTGAAATTCAAGTAAAAAATTCAATCGAATTAAGAAATATTCTGAAAGATATTAAAACAAAATATTCAGATATTATCAAAAACTATAACCACATGTTATTCTACAAAGAACATAAGTATGTTTATTTTCCTATCTAAACTCCTGCAAGAGTGGAGTAAAAGAAAATTTTATAATATGACGAGTATTACAATAAAACAATGATAGAATCAGTACTTCAACAAATCGGATTGACGCAAAATGAAATTAAAGTCTATACTGCACTTTTAGAAATAGGAGAATCTAAAACCGGCGAAATCCTAGATAAAGCAAATCTTAATTCAGGCAGAATATATGAAATACTAAATTCATTAGAGAAAAAAGGACTTGTTTCTTGCATATTAAAAGAAGGTATCAAACACTTTAGTCCTGCTGATCCTTCAAGAGTTATCGAATTTATTGAAGAGAAAAAACAAGAACTAAACAAACAAGAACAGGATTTCAATAACATTCTACCTAATTTAATGAAAAAAATTAATGCAGTTAAAGGCAAAACTAATATTGAAATTTTCACAGGCTATAATGGTATGAGAACAGCCTATGCAAAAGAACTAAGATACAAAAAAGGAAGTACTATTTATGTTCATGGTATTGCATCATCAAGTGAATATAATGTTAAAGTATGGAATTTCTTCAGAAAAAATCATTACTTAAAAAGACATCAAAGAGGTTATCATGTTAAAAAAATAATTGACATTAATGCAGCTCAAGAACCAGGAGATCATGATCCCGGTGCAGAAATAAGATTTTTACCAAATGATACTTTAGTCTCAGTTAATGTAATTGAAGATTTAACAATAATCGGCATTTTTACCAAAGATCCTATCTGCATCACAATTGAAGATAAAGATGTTGCTGATAACTTCATCAAGAACTTTAATATATTGTGGAAGATTGCTAAAACTTCAACTCCAAAGAAATAGGACAATGATCACTACCCATGACCTTTGTAAGATGCTTACAAGACTTAATGTTTTTCTTTAACTTCTCAGAAACAAAAAAATAATCCACTCGCCAACCAATATTCTTAGATCTTGATGATGTTCTCACTGACCACCAAGTATAATTATTAGGTTTTTTGTTAAACAATCTAAATGCATCAATATAACCACTTTCAATAACTTTATCAATCCATTTTCTTTCTTTTGGTAAAAAACCGGATATATCTTCATTTGCCTTAGGATGTGTTAAATCAATTTCTTTATGTGCTGTATTAACATCACCGCAGAATATCACAGGTTTTTTCTTTTCGTATCTTTTAATCAAAGAAAGAAAATCTGAATAAAACTTCATCTTATACTTTAATCTAGCAGAACTCATCTTACCATTAGGAAAATAAACATTAAACAAATAAAATTTCTTAAACTCAGTCATTACAATACGACCTTCTTTGTCATCCAAGTTCTTAAAAGACAAAGGCTCTTCCTTAGTATAAGAAACAACACCACTATAACCTTTCTTCTCTGCAGAACTCCAATATGAATTGTATTTGCCAGGTGATAAAAATATATTTTTGCCATCTAGTTTTTTTTGCTTGAAATTATCTTGTTTTGCTTTAGTCTCTTGCAAACATAAAACATCAGGTTTTTTGTATAATAAAAAATCATAAAGGCCTTTTTTTTCAGCAGCCCTTATGCCATTAACATTCCAACTAATAATTTTCATAGATGACAAGTCCAACCACCATCAACAACCATCAAAGTACCTGTTGTGTATGATGATTCATCAGATGCAAGATATACTGCTAGACTTGCAATCTCATTAGAATTACCAGGTCTTGCTAAAGGAACTCCTTGCTTGATCATCTGATTAAAGCCTTTGTCTTTTAACAAAGGTTTAGTCATTGCAGTAACAATTACACCAGGACAGATTGAATTGCATCTGATATTATATTTACCCCAGTCATTTGCTAAAGATTTAGTCAGCATATTAACAGCACCTTTGCTCATATTATATGCTGCAGAGTTAGCAAACGCACTTATACCTGCAATTGAAGCAACATTAATTATAGAAGCTTTTTTACTTTTCTTCAAGTGAGGAAAACACAATTTAGCTAGTTTCAAATAGCCATACATATTTATGTCAATAGTTTTTCTGAAATCTTCTATCTTTGTTTTTTCAACAGGTGTTGGATAAAAAACTCCTGCATTATTAACAAGAATATCTAATTTCTTGAACTCTTTTACTGTTGTGTTAACTAAATTCATCAGATTTTCATCTTTTGTAACATCAGTTTTAATAAAGATTGATTTTCGTTTCATTTTTTTTATCTGTTTTACAACACTTTCACCAGAAATAACATCAGCAACAACAACATTTGCACCTTGCTTTGCCAATGATAATGCAATTGCTTTACCAATACCACGAGCACCACCTGTAACAATTGCTACTTTATTTTTTAATTCAAACATTATACATCACCCTTTTTTGTTGAATATGATAAGTTTTGTTAGGAGTAAAGTTTATTTAAATCTTTCTAAATATATATTAAAAAGATATATAAATTATAAGTTATTATAAACGCGTATAATAAATAAAGAGGTGTTTGTTATGGCTAAGATAGCAATAAACGGATTTGGAAGAATAGGCAGACAAATTCTTAAGATTGCTCTGAAAAAAAAGATTAATATTGTTGCGATTAATGATCTTACTGATACTGAAACTCTAGCATATTTACTAGAACATGATTCTATTTATGGCAAATTTGATGGTAAGATAAAAGCTAAGAAGAATTCTCTTATTATCAATGGCAAAGAAATACAAGTATTTAATGAAAAAGACCCTAGCAAACTACCTTGGAAGAAACTTAAGGTTGATTATGTTATTGAAGCAACAGGCATGTTTACTGATAAAGCAGATCTACACATTAAAGCAGGCGCTAAAAAAGTAATACTAACAGCACCAGGTAAAAGTTCACAGATTACAGTTGTTCCAGGTGTTAATGATAACAAACTAAAAAAATCACATAAGATTATTTCTGTTGCATCATGCACAACAAATGCACTTGCTCCTGTAGCACATGTATTAGACAAAGAGTTTGGCATTAAGAAAGGTTTTATGACAACAGTACATGCATATACTGTAAGCCAAAAGATATTAGATGGACCTCATAAGAAATTAAGAAGAGGAAGAGCAGCAGGCATCAATATTGTACCTACAACATCAGGTGCTACAACAGCTGTTGAACAAGTCATACCTAAGCTCAAAGGTAAATTAAATGGACTTGCTATGCGTGTTCCTGTTGCTGATGGTTCAATTGTTGATTTCGTTGTTGAACTAAAGAAAAAAACAAGTGCTGAAATGATCAATGGTATTCTTAGAAAATATTCTAAAAATAAGCTAAAAGGCATTATAGAATATAGTGACGATGAAATCGTATCAACAGATATCATAGGAAATCCAAATTCAGCTATTGTAGATGGATTAAGCACAATGACAATAGGCAATATGGCTAAAGTGTTGATATGGTATGATAATGAATATGGTTATAGTGCAAGGGTTGTTGATGTTATAAAAAAACTAAAATGATCAAGACAATAGATGATTATGATTTGAAAGGAAAGAGAGTATTATTAAGAGTTGATCTTAATAGTTCTATTGTTAATAACAATCTAAAAATATCTGATAGATTTGTTGAACATGCAAAAACAATCAAACTATTAAAAAAGAAAAAAGCACAGATTGTTATTTTAGCGCATCAAAGTAGACCAGGAAAAAAGGATTTTACATCACTAAAAAAACATGCAAATGCATTGAATAAGTATGTCAAAGTAAAATATGTTGACGATATAATTGGAAAGAAAGCAATATCATCTATCATCAAGTTAAAGAATGGCGAAGCATTACTATTAGATAATGTACGAAAATTAGATGATGAATTCAAACCATCAGTAAACAACAAACTAGTAAAAAAACTATATCCATTGATTGATCTTTATGTTAATGATGCTTTCTCAATAAGTCACAGAAGACAAACATCAGTTGTTTCATTTCCTCAGATATTGCATTGTGCAGCAGGCCCTGTTATGATCAAAGAAATTGAACAGATCAATAGCATCAGCAAGAAAAAACCCATTGTGTACATCATAGGAGGTAGAAAAGTTGATGAAGTATTTTATCTTGTAAATTCAAACATAAAAAAAGTAGATTATATTTTGTGTGCTGGATTTTTTGCTATGCTTTGTCTAATTGCAAAAGGCAATAAACTAGGAAAAAATAATAAAATTCTTTATGATGAAGGATATACGAAATATATACCTAAACTCAAAAAGCTAGTGAAAAGCAAGAAGATCATATTGCCTGATGATTTTGCCATAATAGATAATAAAAAAAGAAAAGAAATATTGATTAAGGATTTACCTGTTGATTATGAGATATTTGATATAGGCAAAAAAACAATCGAAAAGTATACTAAAATCCTAAAAAAAGCTAAAACAATATTAGTCAAAGGCCCATTAGGACATTATGAAGATAAAAGAAGTTCACTAGGAACTGAAAAGATATTCAAGACCATCGAAAAGAGCAAAGCCTATTCATTATTTGCAGGAGGACATACAATAACTGCGATGAAAAAATTCAAGCTAAAAAAATCATTAAATAAAAGTTTAGCAGGTGGTGCTTTTGCAGAATATTTAGCTGGGAAAAAATTACCAGGAATAGAGGTGTTAAAAAATGCATGATGTTGTTTGTGTCGGAAGTTCAACAATAGATGTTTTTGTTAATACAAATGATAAAGAAATTCAATACAATAAACGAAGAATAATAGGTTTTGATGCAGGCTCAAAAAACATAATCCAAGACTTAAACTATAGTATTGGTGGCGGTGCTGTTAATACATCAGTATCTTTTTCAAGATTAGGTATTAAAGTAGCATGCATAACAAAACTAGGCTCTTATGGTAATGGCAAGATTATTGAGAAGTATCTTAGAGATGAAAAAGTTAAAGTAATTCCAATAAGATCAAAAACAGAACATTCAGGATATTCTGTGATATTAGATAGTCATGAACACTCTAGAGCTATTCTTACATACAAAGGTGCAAATGATTCTTTGAAATTTGATGAAATACCTAAGAAACAATTAAATGCAAAATGGTTATATTTCACATCGATGATGAAAGATTCTTTTAAGACTCAAGTTAAGTTGATCAATCATGTGAAGAAATCCAATATTAAAGTGGCTTATAATCCTAGTCTTTATCAGATTAAAGAGTATAAAACAATCTTATCTCGATTATTAAGAAAGATTGACCTTTTGATTTTTAATAAAGAAGAAGCAGAAACTCTTGTTGGTAAGCATCCAATTAAAAAATTAGTAAAAAAGATATATCAAAAAGGCGTAAGGATTGTTGTAATTACAGATGGTAAAAAAGGCTCTTATGCTTATGACGGATTTAGATACTATGACGCTAAACCCAATCTTGTTAACTATGTGGAAACAACAGGTGCAGGCGATGCATTTGCATCAACACTATTAGCAGGAATGATTAAAGGAAAATCCTTAGAAGATTCTATGAAACTAGCAACATCAAATGCAGAATCAGTAATTAAACAAATCGGTGCACAAAACGAATTACTAACATGGACTAAACTAAATAATATTGTTAAGAAAAAACCAATTAAGGTGAAAATAACAAAATGAAATATGGTAAATTGTTGACAAAAGGAAAATCATTGATGCTAGCTTATGATCATGGACTTGAACATGGACCTAGTGATTTTAATGATAAAACTGTGGATCCCTCATATATCATGGATATTGCAAACAAAGGCAAGTACAACGCCATAATATTTCAGAAAGGTATTGCAGAAAAATATTATCAAGGTAAAACACCTTTAGTTATAAAATTAAATGGAAAAACAAAATATCTTAAAGGTGAACCTGTTTCAAGACAATTGTGTTCTGTTAAAGAAGCTATTTCATTAGGTGCAAAAGCAGTTGGTTATACAATTTATGTTGGAAGCAAACATGAACAGACAATGTTCCAAGAGTTTGAAAATATTCAAAGAGAAGCACACAAGCACAATATTCCTGTTATTGCATGGATGTATCCTAGAGGCAAAGCAATAAAAAATGAATTGAGTAAAGATACACTAGCATATGCGGCACGTATTGGATTAGAACTTGGTGCTGATATGATCAAGATAAAATATAATGGTAAAGCTAAAGATTTACAATGGGTTGCTAAGAATGCTGGCAAAGCCAAAGTGCTTATTGCAGGAGGAAGTAAAACAACACCCTATCAATTTCTTAAAGAAGCACATGATGTTGTTAATAATGGGGCAATTGGACTTGCAGTTGGTAGAAATGTATGGCAGAGCAAAGATCCAATAACAATAACAAAAGCGCTTAAACAAGTTGTATTTCAAGGAGTTTCACCAAAGGAGGCATTAAAAAAATGATTATTATAATTAATACTAAGAACTATGTATATGGCAAAGACCTAGAAAAACTAATGAGTAATATAACCAATGCCATGGTTGCTGTTCCTGCAACTGAACTTAAGTTAGGCAGACTAGCACAGCATGTTGATCTTGTAGATAAACAAAGTACAGGATATATCACTCCAGAAGCAATAAAGAGTGTTGGTGCTTATGGTACTTTGTTAAATCATTCTGAGCACAAGCTTGAGTTTGATGTTCTTAAGAAAACTATAGTTAAATGTAAAAAATTAAGATTAGCAACAATTGTGTGTGGTTCTACAATAGAAGAATGCGTTAAGATAGCTAAGCTAGAACCAGATATTGTAGCTTATGAAGATCCTAAACTTATTGGTAAAGGCAGAGCAATATCTATTGCAGATCCAGCATCAGTTCAAAATTTTGTTAAGGAGGTTAGAAAAGTCACACGTAGAGTAAAACTATTATGTGGTGCAGGTATTTCAACAAAGCGAGACATTCAAAAAGCTAAAGAACTGGGTTGTCATGGCGTTTTGCTTTCTTCGGCTATTGTCAAAGCAAAAACAAAAGCTAAGATTGATGAGATTATTGGTTAAAGAATATAAGTTTTGTTTAAATTTTTAGATAACTTAAAGGAATCAACCACTTTTTTTGTAAAAAAGAAAAATATTTTCTTTGAAACAGTTATACGATACTTACCAGAAGGAAGTTTATTTTTATACTTATTTTGACAAGAAAGAAACTGCAGCTCTTGGAAATCATTATCACAAAAGTATTCTAGTTTAATATTAAAATTAGGTAAAGATATACCTTCATTATCAACAACTTGAATGCTTAAGTTGAAAAATTTAAAATAACGTTTCATATTTCGTATTACTTCAAGATCATCACTATTTTCAAAATATTTATACAACCATAAATGTTTTTTAAAACTTAGAGTATATTTTGTATCTGATTTTCTTATTTCTTCAAGTTGTTTTTTTGTAAAAACAAATCTTTTCATTCCACCAGTTATAACATGAAACTTTGATTTAGACATAATTAAACCTTCTCCAAACTATAACTACCATCTTTGTTATCATTAACAACAAAACCCTTAGCTTTGATTTCATCTCGTAGCTTATCAGCTTCAGTATAATCCTTAGACTTCTTTGCTTCTAGTCTTTTATCAGCAAGTTCAACAACAGCTTTTGGAATTCTTGCATCTTTTAATGATTCTAATCCTAATCCAAAAACAAGATCAAAATGGTAGATTAAGTACAATTTCATAGCATTTGAAATCTCATCATCCTTAACAACATCCCATAAAACAGCTAAAGCAGAAGAAATATTAAGATCATCATTTATTGCTTCAATAAAATGTTCAAGATATACATTTAGTGAGTCTCGATCAAAGCTCTTTAAATCAATATCAAAATCCTTTACTTCTTTCTTAAGCTCCAAAACTTTTCGTCTTAGTTTCTTAAGAGCTGTCTCTGAAGCTTTTAGATTTTCTTCTGTGAAATTCAACTGTTGTCTATAATTAATGGACATTAATGCATATCTAATAGCAATAGGATCATAACCTTTATCTAAAAGCATTCTAAGAGTATAAAAATTACCTTTAGATTTGCTCATTTTTTCATTATTAACTAATAGATGCTCATTATGAACAAAGAAATTACAGAACTTTGTTCCATAAGCAGCTTCAGATTGAGCTATCTCATTTGTGTGATGCGGAAACACTAAATCAACACCGCCGGTATGAATATCAAATGGTTGTCCTAGATACTTTCGTGACATTGCAGAACATTCAATATGCCATCCTGGTCTACCTTTACCTAGTTCAGTTTCCCAATAAACATCACCATCATCCTTATCATAAGCTTTCCACAATGCAAAATCACGTGCATTTTCTTTGGAATATTCATCTTCCTTTAACCTGCCTTCTGCATTTTCTTTTAGTTCATCAACTTGAATATTAGCTAGTCTCCCGTATTTATTGAACTTTTCAATACTAAAATAAATATCTCCGTCTTTTTCATAGGCATAACCTTTATCCATCAATGTCTTAACAAGATCAACCATTTCATTAATTGTTTCTGTTGCTTTTGGAACAACTTCAGGGATTAATATATTCAATGATTTCAGATCTTTCATGAATTCATAAGTGTAAAATTCAGTATATTCTTTTAATGTCTTATGTGCTTTTTGCGAAGCTTTGATTGTTTTATCATCAACATCAGTTATGTTCATCACATGCTTTACTTTGTAATTATTAAATAGAAACACTCTCTTTAATAGGTCTGCAAAAACAAAAGCTCTTAAATTACCTATATGAACATAATCATACACAGTAGGTCCACAGCTATAGTACATAACTTCACCATCATGTATTGGTGTAAAGACTTGTTTTTTTCTACCTAAAGTATTATACAGAGTTAGATTGTGATCTGTGATAAATTTTGATTTTTGTTCAGCATAATATTTTTCTAATTTCATCTAATTCACCTTCTGTATTACATAAAACATATGATCTTTTTGAAATTTATGAATATTAATCCTTTCTAGAATCTTGTATTTATCCTTAAGATGTTTTTCAACAATCTTAAATATCTCTTTGGGATGCTTTGTTGTGTCTATACTCCTAGACTTAACAGCTAGCATACCATAACCAGTAGGTCTTAAGAACAAATCAATATTCTTATCAAATATTTCAAGTTGATTTTTTTGTGCAACATCCTGATAAACAACATCAACCATAGGAAATATCTTATGAGCATAGGATTGAGTTTGATTAGCATCAGCCAATACAGGAATAACATTTTCTAGATCATCAATAACAATCTGTTTTAGCATTAATGGAGCTAAATCCACTGCAAATATTATTGCTTTGTTGAACATAGATGCAATATAAGATACTGTTGTTCCACTTGAAGCACCTAGATACAAGATAGAATCATTTGCTTGAATGTATTTTCTTACCTTTAATCCATTTTGCTCAGCACTTGCAAGCTTTGATTTAAATGGTAAGTCTTGTAGTTTCATAGTTTTGCCTCTAGTTCTTTAAGTAAATCATCTGAAATGTTTTTACCTTTGCTAAAATAATCTGTTCTCGCTGCAATCGTAATCTTACTAGCTAATAATCTTGCAGCTTTACCTTTGTCCTTGGAATCCATAATAATCGGATGACTAATCAAATAACCATACTTAGGTGGCTTTGCATTTGTTTTAATATGTCTGAATAATGCTTTTTCAGCACCTAAAATTTGAACTAATGATGATGGCATGAATGATAATTGTTTTAATGTGCCTGCTTTTTTGATTAGCTTAGCTGCAATTATTGGCGTTGCAACAGCTTTAAGGTTAGGACAGAATGAATCCATTATCTCTTCAATATAATTTTGTTCTCTTTCCTTTATCTGATTTAAGAATCGATATTGGTCTAAGATATTTTGAATATGTTCTTTGTCTAAATCAGTTAGTGTAGCACCGATAACTGTTTTTTTATTTTCTAATAGTTCTGTAAGAACTTTTTCATAATCTTCGGTTTCTTCTTTTATTAAAGTAGGATTATAAAACTCAGCTTCTTCATAGATTCTTCGTGACAGTAATTTCAGTGCTTCTATAATATCTTCAATTATTGAGATTGACTTTGATATCTTATAGGATTCATCATTTAGTTCTGTATTTATGTCTTTGATTGTTTCTGCTTTATCTGCTTGTTTTAGCAATTGAATAAAATCAGGATTTTCTTTGAGAATATTCTTTAGTTTGGTTATGTCTTGAGTTAATGTGATATTTTCCTTTTTTTTATTCTTTTTTCCTAAGAAATATACTTTGCCTTTGAGTTTAGATATTGCTTGTATTTCATCATCTTGCCACTCTAGAGCATTTTCAATACTAGATGTTCTTGGTATTGTATTTATCAAAGTGAAGTCTGTATCAAATACAAATATACCTGCTATGTTTGATATAATAATATAGTCCATTTTAAAGGTTTCAGTTATCTGGTTTTGTCATCATTTGGGATCAGACTGGGATAACCTCATCATCAACACTAAATCCAAGAAATAGCTGCTTTTTAAATGTTTCTTATAATATTTATAAGAGATTAAGCTCTTTTAAGTCTTTTTCAAGCTGATCAACATCAGTGAACAATAATACATTGTAACCTAATTCCTTTGCTTTATCTAAATGCTTTTGAGTATTATCAATAAATAATATTTCATCACTATCTAATCCTGCTTGTTCTTCAGCAATCTCATATATTTTGTAATTGGGTTCCTCTTTACTATGATTAATTTCACAGGAAAGTATTCTAGGATCAAATAAATCTAAAATACCTAAATTATCAAGATATGGAATCATATCTAGTGGTTGATCGCTTAAGCAACCTATCTTATGTTTAGTCTTTAGTTTTGATATTAATCTTATTGTTGCCCTTATTGGCTGAAAAGCACTATGCCATAAATCAATATATTCATCAATATCAACATCTTTTATATCTAGTTCATCAAAGAAATTAATCCATCGAGTTTTTCCATCAATCTTACCTTGAGGATATTCAATAATGTCTGTTTTTATATAAGCGTCAAAAAGAGTTTGTTCATCTATGTTTAGTTTTTCTGCGAATAAAGGAGCTGCTCTTTTGAATCCATCAAGTACAACAACTCCTCCAATATCAAAATAAATTAATTTTATCATTTTTTTCTAGCTACATAAATACTAAACAATGGGAATTTAATTAACCTATTATAACCTTTAGGACTTATCTTCTTAAACTCTTTTGTAGGCATACAATCAATAACATCAATCAATTCAAAATCAGTATCAACTAATGTTTTTAGTATAGTCCTTAAAGGTCTATCATAGTGCTTCAAAGTCATACCAGGCACCATACTATCTATTACAATCTTCATAGGTTTCCAGCAATCACCTAAAACCATTTCTTTGCCAGTCTTTTTATTCTTGATATAACCTACAGCACTTATCTTAGTATTTTTATCAATGTATTTTTCTCTACAATAAGAAATTTGACTTTCATCAGAAAAATAAAACAATCCATTTTTCTTTAAGATTCTATTCACTTCTTTAAATGCTTTTTTCAGATCTTTAACATAATTGATTGCTAAACTAGATGTAGCAATCTCAAACTGATTATTTTTGTAAGGTAGTTTAGTCATAGTACCTACTTTGAATTCAGCTGTAGGACATTTTTCTTTAGCTAACTCAATCATAGTTTTACTTATGTCCATACCTTGACATTTAGCGCCCTTTTTCATGTATTTTTTTACATGAACACCTGCACCACAGCCAATATCTAATAATTTTTTGTTTTTGATATTACCAACTGCTTTTACCATTGAAGGTAATTCATAGAATTCATTGTATGCTCTGCTTGGATCTTTAATATCTCTTGTTCTTTGGTATTCTTTACCGAATTTGTTATACATCTGTCTTGCGTTTTTTTCGGACATTCTTATTTACCTCTTTTGATAATTAAAACATAATATATTATTTAAAGTTAACTGAATAAGAAAACATTATAAAACTACAAGACATTCTAAATCATGATGTACCCATTCATACTTCCAGACTACAAAGGAAATAGTATTGTAAATCTAATGAGTTCTATATCTAATTCATTTGGAAAGAAACACAAATATAAACAACTTAAATCTATGAACTCAAAAGAACTTAAAGATCATAAGAATATAGTTTTTATTGTTGTTGATGGCATGGGCTACAATTATCTGATTAAACAAAAACACAGCTTTTTGTACCAAAATCTAAAATCAAAGATGACATCATGTTTTTTATCAACAACAGCAAGTGCAAATACATCATTCTTAGTAGGTTATCCGGCACAACAGCATGCATTAACAGCATGGGATGTTAATCTAAAAGAGATTGGTGCAATAACAACAGTATTACCTTTTGTTCCAATGTATGGCGGTGATCCATTAGAATACTCTGGATTTGAAATAACTGATATCTTAGATATACCTAGATTACATAAAGGATTTAAAGGCAAAAGCTATTTATTCATAGATAAAATTATTGCAGACTCTTGCTTCACTACTTATGTTGGTGGGTTTATGGATATTGTTCCAACATCATCATATAATAATGCATTTACTAAGCTGAAGAAGTTTATCAAGAAAAGATCAACAAAACGAAGATATTTTCACATATATATAGACAGTCTTGATAGCAAAGCACATAGAGAAGGAATATTTTCTAAAGAAGTCAAAGAAATATTTGAAGATATAGATCAAAAAGTAAAATCACTAGCAAAATCACTTAAAGGCACAAATACAAAAATAATCATTACAGCAGACCATGGACAGCTAGAATCCAATCCTAAAAATATCTTAAGAGTTGAAAATATCAAAGGCTTAAAAGAATGTCTAACAATACCTTTAGCAGGCGAAGAAAGAGTAAGAGATTGCTTTGTGAGACCAAGTAAAGTAAAACAATTTGAAAGTATAATGAAAAGACTGTCTAAGTATTGTTGGTGCTACAAAGGAGAACAATTAATCAAAGATAATTTTTATGGTTTAGGTAAAGCAAATCCTAAGTTATATGACAGAGTAGGAGATTATGTTGTTATTATGAAAGACAAATATAGATTAAAGGATTGGCTAGCTAATTCAGATAGAACAAAAAAACCATTCAAAGGCGTACATGGTGGTGTTAGTTCTGATGAGATGTATGTTCCTTTGATTACTGTTGATTGTTAAGATGACATACACAAAAGATTTTCTTTCCTAGTTGTGAGAAAACATTTATATATAAAATAAACTCAAAATTATTATGCTAAGCATTGTTATTGGATCTACTGTTGAAACATATAAGAATTTGCTTAAATTCTTTGATAAAGTAGAAAAAAAATTCAAATGTAAAGTAAAAAAGAAAAATTACTATACTTATGAAACAACTATCAAAAATGAAAAAGTAGAATTTCTTTTTGCATTCAAACCTTTCAAAAATAAAGACTATGAAAAATCAGTTCTCAAATGGAAAGCAAGAGGTAGAAAACTACCTCCGCCAATTGAAGAAACAGTAAAAAAGGTAAGAGGCAATAGAGTACTTTTCTTAAGCTTTTATGGTGCATTCACAGGCAAACTGAATCAAGTATATCTACCAATTTCTGTAACACCTAAGTTCATTAAAAAAAGAAACAATAAGCTTGAGGATTTTAAGAATCTTAAAGGTAAGATAGAGTTTGACAATCTTCTAGTAGGCAAGGTCAAAGGCAAAAAATCTAATCACATCACAACAAATACATTATTCACACAGGAAAAGTTTGAAGGCGGAGCAGATGGTTTAGTTAAACTAGCTAAATTTTTAGCTAAGAAGTATGATAGTATAGATATGGAACTATATGTGCTTGTGAAAGCATTAAAAGATAAATTATCTATAGGCGCCATGGGTGTTTCATCAGATATTCTAGATAAAAAACATCTTCATATGGAATATAATGTGGTTAAGCAAGATACTAAGTATCATGTTGAGAGTTGTTTAAAAGCTATTGAAGTTATGTTGGATTGAGAAAGAATCACCTTTTAACAATCTCAACTAACTTATCATATTTTTGTGTTATTGCTTTCATATTACGTATAGTGTATGAACTTAATCTATCAAATTCTGCTCTGTCAAAATGACCATCTTTAAATTTACCATACAACCAAATAAATTCAGTTATTTTTCTTCGTAAGGCCAGAGCAGGCAATGCCTTTTTCTCAGCTTGATTTAATTTAATAACACTCTGATAACCATCTAAGAATTGATTTAATACTTTTGTTTGAACTCTATTTGCTTCATTAACAAAAGTATAACTTACAAAAACAGCAGGTTCAAAAGCTCTGAAATCTGTTCTTAACCCATCAAGATCAATAACTCTAGCTTTTTCACCATTGTACAAAGCATTACCCATATGCAAATCAGAATGGATTATTTGCGTAGGACATTTATCAAAATCAATTTTTTGTGAAGTCAGTAAACTATAAGCATCTAATACATATTGACCTAGATTTTGAAAATGAGCTTCTTTATGATTCAATAATTCTGAAGATACTTCATTGATTTTTTCAGGACTCATAGTCAACCATAAATGTTTTTTTACTTTGATTGTATTTATCTTTGAAAATATCTTATCAAAGTCACCAACAACACTACCAAAAACATAAGCTTTATCTTTGACTTTAGCTTTGTGAAAAGGTTGACCTTCAAAATATTTATAATAATAACAAGGTCTTCCATTAACCATTATTGCTTTTGCATTTAATGGATATAATGCTAAATCTTTTATCTTGTGTGCTTGCCTTAACCATTTAATATGTTTATTAATATAGGGCATAGCACGTTTACTAAACATCTTAAAGACATAATCTTGATCATTGGTTTGAATTGCATAGGCATTTCTATTAACACCTTTTTCCAGCAAAGAAATACTATTTACATTCATTTCTTTAGATTCAAAGAATTTTTTTATCTCTTGTTGTGACATGTTCTATATGATATTAATTATATTTAAAATGTTTTCGACTTACTATAATTTTCAACACCATTCCAAAAATACTTCAAAGCATCTAAGCATTTATCACAAATTTTATTAGGTCTATCCATACCTTTAGGTAACATAACACAAGCTTTTTCATCATAACCAGGTACAATAACATCATTATGATGAGAATTATAACCTAATAGATGTGCTGTTTCATGCTTTGTTAAATTTCTAATAAATCTTTCTGAAGTAATACCATTCAAAGCTAATGTAGCATTACCAAATCTTGCTTCACCATTATAGTTTCCAAAGGATTTATTTGTGATCACAAAATTACCGCCTTTGTCTAAAGGATACCATTGTAATGCCTTTTCTAGTTCTTTAGCATCCAGTGTACCATCAAAAACACTAGTATCAACATATTGTTTGATTTTTTGATCTTTATCTCTAACAACAACTTTGAAATTAAGTCCAACTTCATCAACAAGTTCTTTAATGCCTTGTTTTACAGTTCTTAATATATCTGAAGATATATCCGGTGTTTTGTATAGATTGATAGTATTATCTCTATACCACTGATTACCTTTGTGTTTGAATTCATACCAATCCAACCAATGCTCTTTCCATTGTTTTTGTGTTAGTTCCATTTTAAAAATAAAAAATTTACATCCAATATTTAGGATCAATAGGTTTATGTTTTAAGCTTTCTGCTCTCTCGATCAATCCTGCTTTCTTTGCATAAACCTCAGCCTCTTTAGTAAATCCAAATTCTTCATAATGCTGACTTACTAAAGCATATAACTTTTTTGCTTTATTTTCTTGTTTTAATGCTTCACAAAGTGTTGCTGCATTCAGTAGCATACCTGCGACTTCGTAACCATCATCAGGACAAGATCCGTTTGAACCTAAACGATAATAAAATTCATCAATAGTACTTACCAAATTATCTGCAAGTTTCCGAGGAATACTTACATATTCTTCTTCAATTTTTTTGGTTAATGACATTTTATATTTCCTCCTTAAAGTGTTTTTATTATGATTTCATAGCAACTTAGTTGTTACTACAATATAGTAGTGTACGTTTAACTATATAAGCCAATTCTCATCACCAGTGGGTAGAAGCCATTTATAATAAAAAAGAGAATTAATTTAATCTGCTTTGGAAAATAGCAAATAAACCTACACCTTGAGTAGAGTAATAGTAAAGCTTATAAAATAAGACTTCTATAATATTAATATGATTGAAGCAATCTTACAGGAAATCGGATTAACTCAAAATGAAACTAAAGTCTATCTTGCATTACTAGAGTTAGGAGAATCAAAAACAGGAGACATTCTAAAGAAATCTAAGCTCAATTCAGGCAAAATATACGAAATCTTAGATAGTTTAGAGCAAAAAGGACTAGTTTCTGCTGTATTAAAAAACAAAGTTAAACATTTTACTCCTGCTGATCCTTCTAGAGTCTTAGAGTATCTTGAAGAGAAGAAAAAGACCATTGAAAGGCAAGAAAAAGATGTTAACAAGATATTGCCTGATTTAATGAGAAAAATTAACCAAGTTAAAGGTAAAGTCAATATCGAAGTATTTACAGGCTATGATGGATTAAAAACAGCTTATGCAAAAGAACTAAGATATAAGAAAGGAGAATCCTTATATGTACTAGGAATAACATCATCATCACGATATGATAAAAAAACATGGACTTTTTTCACTAAATATCATCAGTATAAAAGACAACAGAAATACTATAAGACTAAGAAACTTATTGACATAAATTCAGATCATAAACAAGACGAACATGAAAAGCATGCAGAGATAAGATATTTGCCTTTTGGCTCTGCAATGTCAATAAATATAATCAAAGACTTAACAACAATAGGCATATTCAGTGAACAACCTATTATTATCTCAATAGAATCTGAAGAAGTTGCAAAGACAATGATACAGCATTTTAATTTACTTTGGAAGATTTCTAAAAAGTAAATCTTATATAACATCAAGATCAATGATTAATAAAATGGCAGAATATGACAAAATTGCAGAAGAATACTCGGAAGTGCAAGATAAAAGAATTTCAAGAACCTATCTTTATGATATTAATCTATTTAATCAAATAGGAGACTTAAAAGGTAAATCTATTCTAGATCTAGCTTGTGGTGATGGAAGACTAACAAGAGAGATTAAAAAAAGAGGGGCAGACAAAGTCTTAGGTATTGATATTTCTGAAGAGATGATTAAAATAGCTTTAAAAAAAGAAGCAGAAGACAAATTAAATATAGATTACAAAGTAGGAGCAGTTGGTGAATTAGGCAAACTAGGAAAATTTGATATTATTGTTGCTGGATTTTTATTACATTATTCAAAAACAAAAGAAGAATTGCAAAAAATGTGTAACGATATTGCATTGAATCTAAAAAAGGATGGAAGATTTGTTGCATTAAATACAAACCCAGAATTTCCCCTTACAACAAATAAAAAATATGAAACAACTGTTAAATCAAAAGGACCTTTAAAAGAAGGAAGCGAATTAATAGTAACACTCTATCAAAAAGATGAAGAGATCTGTTCTTTCAACACTTATAATTGGAACAAAGAAACATATGAAAAGTGTATGAAGAATGCAGGACTAAATGTCAAATGGATTCCTTTAAAAATAACAGATAAAGCTCTTAAGGAGTTTGGAAAGGAATTTTGGGATGATTATTTTAAAAATCCTATCATAACCATAATTGAAGCAAAATATTAATACTACCCCAGGTAGTATAAATAGTAAAGCTTATAAATATATTCTTATAAGGAAATTGTATGGACACAAAGATACTAGAGCAGATAGGCTTAACCAAATCAGAGATCAATGTTTATTTTGCCTTACTAGAACTAGGAACATCATCAGTAGGTCCAATACTAAAGAAAAGCAAAGCCCCCAACTCAAAAATTTACCTTATACTTCACAAATTGGTTGAAAAAGGCCTTGTCACACATACAGAAAAGCAAGGTGTAAAGCAATACAATGCAGAATCACCCAATAGAATCCTAGACTATATTGAATCAAAGAAACAAGAACTAGAAAAGGAAAAAGGTAAGATTGAAAAAATCATACCTCAAATGCTTCAGAAACAAAAAAAAGTTTCTGAAAATACTGCTAAAGTATTTGAGGGCAGACAAGGACTGAAATCAGCTTATGATGATATTATAGAGACTTTAAAACCTAAAAGCGAAATGTTATTTTTCAGCTTAGGTGAAGAAGATCTGTCACAAAAATGGATACAGAACTTTTTTGATGATTTTGCAAAACAAAGAACAAAAAAACACATCAAAGCAAAAGGCATATATCCAACATCATTAAAAAACTTAAAATCTTTAGGTACAAACAAAAAACAACTAAGAGAAAGCAAATATATTGATGTTGCTTTGGCAACAGGTGTTGTTATTTATGATTCCAAAGTTTTACTATTAGACTGGAAAGATCTTATAGCATACATGATATGTAGCAGAGAAATTTCAGACAAATATAAAAAAACATTTAAAAGATTATGGGCAACCCACAAGTAGTGAGAATAATTTTATAAATAAGTAGAAAAATGGCAAGAAAGATGGCAAAGAAAAAACAGAAAATAGACTTTAAGAATAACTTAAAGATATTTTTCGGATTTTTGAAGAATTATAAGATTCTAACTTTGATAGTTCTACTTACAATAGCCATTGTAGAATCAACAAAAATAATAGACAAGTACATATTGAAATTACTTATAGATAAAAGTACAGACTATATTAATGATGTAATTACGCAGGGTGCATTTATTCAATTCTTGATATATCTAGGTATTGCATATGCAGTAATAATTGTACTTGCAACACTATCAAGATGGGTATATCTTCATACAACCAATAGATTAGATAGTGCACTGATGCTAGATCTTAAGAGAAAAGCATTCAACCACATAATCAGCTTATCTCATAGATTCCATACATCAAACAAGACAGGATCATTGATAACAAGAATAATAAGAGGAGCAAATGCAATTGAAAAGATAGCTGATGCATTCATTTTCAATATTGTTCCTATGATAATACAGATGACCTTAGTTACAACTGCATTGTTTATGCTAAATATGAATGCAGGTATTGTGGTATTTCTTACCGCTTTAATTTTTATTGCTTATAGCTTTTATATCAATCACATACAGCAAAGCTCAAAGATAAAATCAAACGATACTGAAGACTATGAAAAAGGTATCTTGAGTGATTATATATCGAACATAGAAACAATCAAGTACTTTGGTAAAGAAGCAACAATAAAGAGAAAGTACTATCAACTAGCGAAAAAAACAAAAAAAGCTCTGCTGAAATTCTGGGACTATTTTAGATGGTATGATGCTGGCCAATGGTTAATCTTGAGTTTGGGTACTTTTTTTGTAATCTATTTCCCGCTACTAAAATTCATCAACAAGCAAATCACAGTAGGCGAACTTGTATTTGCTTATACAGTATTTGCAAGTGCAGTTCCTTCACTTGGTATGTTTGTATGGGGTATGCGTAATTTTTATGAAGCAATGGGCGATTTCCAGTCATTGTTTAGATACTTCAAAGTTAAGAAAGAGATCAAAGACATGCCTGATGCAAAAGAATTAAAGATAAAAGATGCGGTTATTGAATTCAAAAATATTAACTTCAAATACAAAAATAAGGCAATATTGCGAAACTTTAATCTAAAGATACCAAAGAACAAAAGTGTTGCTTTTGTAGGACCATCTGGCGCAGGCAAGTCAACAATAATCAAATTACTCTTCAGATTGTATGATTCTACTGAAGGCCAAGTATTGATTGATGATCATGATATCAAAACAATTAAACAAGAATCACTAAGATCAGAGCTAAGCATAGTTCCACAAGAATGTATATTGTTTGATGATACTGTATATAATAATATCAGATTCTCCAATCCAAGAGCATCAAAGGAAGAGGTTTTCAAAGCAATAAAACTAGCTCAACTTAAAAAAGTAATCAAAAACTTCCCTAAGCAAGAGAATACAATTGTTGGTGAACGTGGAATTAAACTATCTGGTGGAGAAAAGCAAAGAGTATCTATGGCAAGAGCAATACTTGCTGATAAAAAGATCCTAGTACTAGATGAAGCTACATCTTCATTAGATTCAGAAACAGAATATTATATCCAAAAAGCATTGGATAAGCTTATGAAGAACAGAACAACAATAATCATTGCACATAGACTATCTACTGTAATGAAAGCTGATATGATTGTTGTTATGAACAAAGGTAAGATCTTACAGATTGGCACACATAGAGAATTGCTTAAGCATGGTGGCTTGTATAAGAGATTGTGGAACTTACAAAAAGGTGGCTATCTTTAGATGAAAAGTATTATCACAATAGGAGATAGTATTGTTACAGGCAGAGGTGAAACACCTAACCTAGGTTGGGCTGGAAGATTAAAAAAAGATTTTGAGTCCAAAGAGACGCATCACATTCTATACAATTTAGGCATACCTGGAGATTCAACAACAGGCTTAGTTAAAAGAATTGAAACTGAAATAAAAGCAAGAGCTAAGTATTACTGGCCAGGTGATAAACACATTACAATCATAGGCATAGGAATAAATGATACAAGAGCCATTGATAATCCTAAAAATGTTCAAACAAAAAAATCTAAATTTAAAAGTAATATATTCAAGATAATCAAATTTGCAAAAAAGCTTACCGATAAAGTTATCATTTTAGGATTAACCAATGTTAATGAAAGCTTAACAAATCCTTTTGATAATACTTATTTCATTAATTCAAGAATCAAAGAATACAATGCTATCATAAAAGAACAAGCTAAAAAACAAAATGTTGTTTTCATAGATATGTTTAATCTTTTGAATAAAAAGAATCTTACCGATGGTCTTCATCCAAATACAAAAGGCTACGATAAGATGTATAAACTAATTAAAAAAGAAATAAAAAAATTCAAAATTTAAATGACTTAACATCTTCTACAATCTCAAGCTTACCTTTACCTAATCTAAATATCTTTGTAGCTAGTTTCTTTATCAAATATCTATCATGACTCACAAAGATAATAGTACCATTAAACTTGCTTAAAGCATCCTGTAAACTCTCAATAAGTTCCAAATCCAGATTATTTGTAGGTTCATCTAGGAACAAAACATTATAGGGTTTACTAGTTAAAATGAGCAGTTTTATCCGTGTTTTTTCTCCACCGCTTAATGTTTTAATCCTGTTTCTGACTTTTTCTTTTGGAAAACCCATTTTCATCAGAGTAGATATTATCTGATGATCCTGTAATTCCAATACATGGTCTTGAACAGCTTCGATGATTCTTTTATTCTTATCAAGATCATCAAAACTTTGGTCAAAATAACCTGCTTTGATATTATAGTATCTTCTCACACTACCTGAATCATGTGCAACTAATCCGCAAAGGATCTTGAGCAAGGTGGTTTTTCCAGAACCATTTTCACCTAGCAAAGCAATCTTATCGCCTTTGTTGATATCAAAGCTAATCTTCTTGAACAAAACTTCATTCCTAAATGCTTTACTAAGGTCTTTGACTTCATAAACCAATGTTCCTGTAGGTTCTGCATTTTTGAAATACAACTCAAACTTATTGAAAAAATCCTCAGGATTTGCTAGATCAGGCAATTCTTTAGCTCTTCGCTCTAATTGATCAGCCATTACTCTACCATGCCATTCTGCATTTACATGCGCCCATCTCCTTTTTTCTTCTGAAGATTTCATTAATCTTGTTTTTTCTCTTGTTACATCTTCATATTGTTTTTGGACAGATTCTAAGTGTTTAGTTCTTTTCAAAAGATATTCGCTGTACTTACAATTATATTCAACAAGACCATGATTTTCGATCTCTACAATCTTTGTAGCTAGTTCTTCTATAAAATATCTATCATGAGATATTACAAGCATTGTCTTTATTTTTTCTTGAATATAGTTTTCCAACCACTTTCTTGTTTTAAGATCCAAGTGATTTGTAGGTTCGTCCAAAATCAAAAGATCGCAATCCTTACTCAGAGCTTCGGCTAGCTTTAGTTTAACTTTTTGACCACCACTTAACACCTTAATAGGTTTGTCATAGTCATGCATCTCAAAGTTAAGATTTTTCAAGATATCTTTGATTTTTTGTTCTTCAATATCTTCTACCTTACTTGATGTCAATAGTTCATATTCTCTTAAGAATTTGTCATATTTCTTTAGATCCTCATAGATTTCAGGATTACCTAGTAATCCTTCAAATTCTTTTAGCTTATTTTCATATCTGATTTGTTTTTGTTTGAGAAAATCTCTAAAATTATGTTCAGAATCATCAAATTCCTTAGATTGCTCCATAACACTAATCTTGATATTCTTAGAGATATCTATATGTCCATCAAAATCTTCATCGCCACTAATACAATTAATCAAAGTAGTTTTACCAGTACCATTTTGGCCAAGCAAAGCTATTTTGTCTCCTTCCTTAATAAGGAATTCTACATTTTCAAATATTTTTTGTGTTCCATAATATTTTGTTAATTTGTGTATTCTTATGATAACCATTATAATTCACCTTCTGAGTTTGATTTAGTTCAAGAAAATAATAAATAGTTTAAAATCTAATAGAGCTGACGCTAAGAACGATACCAACAGGCATTCCAAAATTGATAAAACATATTATACTCTACTTTCATAATAATCGATTTAATATTCTAAGAATTTAAATAATTTTCGATAATAATGCTCAAATCTGAATATTATCTTTGAAATTAAACATATAAACAAAATTAGATTCAAAATTACCTTTATATCCATGCCTAGGTTTAGGATGAGGTTTTCTACTTACGCAAACCAAATTATAATCAAGATGAGCTTTTTCAACCTCAGAGCTAGAAGGAGTAATATCATCTCTATATCTTAGATAATCTCCTACTATAAACTGCATATCTTCTCTATCTAGTCCACCATAACCTAAAGCACGAGCAAAATCTATAACATGAACTAATCCTGAGGCAAAATCACCTAGATCTCTTACTTTTACAAAATCACCCATAGTTCCTACAATCTTACCTTTAATTACATCATTTTCTTCAAGAGCGTCTTTAGTTATAGAATAATTTGTTTCAGGATTGTAAACTAAGCAATTTTTGTATCTTGCTCTGGCAATAAAATCAAACTCAGAATCACGATCAACTAACTCTGCATGAATCAAATCACCATGACGAAATTCATTTACCTTTCTTAGATCAGTCCAAGGTATAAGTATTTTTCTACCTTTGTGGGTAGCAATAAGACTCATATCATGCTCAATATCTATTACTTTAGATGTTACAATGTCTCTTAGATTCATGAAAAAATAGAAAAATCAATAGTATAAAAAGATTTGTATGATGAAAAAAATAAAAAAAATTATTTTTTACTATCAAAAGCCTTTAAAATCTCTAAAGGTATTGTCATCACAACAGTGTTTGATTGATCACTTGATAAATCATTCAATGTATGTAATGTTCTTAGATGTAATGCACCTGATGTCTTTGCTAAAGTTGTTGCTGCTTTTGCTAAGTTTTCTGATGCAGATACTTCACCCTCAGATTTCACGATTACTGCTCTTCGCTCTCTTTCTGCTTCTGCAACCTTACTTATAGTTCTTTTTAGACTATCAGGCAATTCAATGTCTTTAACTTCAATGTTAACAACATCAATACCCCAAGGATCTGTTGATTTATCAACGATTTCAGCAATCTTTGCAGAAACATTCTCTCTTTGTTGTAACAATCCGTCTAAATCGAATTCGCCTATAATATTCCGCATTGTTGTTTGAGCTAGTTGAGATACAGCATAGTTATAATCTTCAACTTCAATAATTGCTTTATTTGCATATTCTACCTTGTAATAAAGTACAGCATTTACTCTTACAGTAACATTATCTTTTGTAATACAATCTTGACTTGGGATATCCAAAGCCTTTACTCTGATATCAATAATAGGCATTCTCTGTATTATTGGAACAACATATCTAAGACCAGCTTTCTTCATTCCAGTATATTTACCTAGAGTAAATGTAACACCACGTTGATATTCTTTAATGACTCTTATGCCTGTTAATAAAAACAATATTAATACATACCATAACCAATACATTTTTCTTTACCTCCTATTTATACCTAACACCAAACTTATCAATAGCTTCTTTAAGCTCTTTGTAATCCTTAGCATATTGTTCTAATTTGATTCCTTTCATCGTAGCTTCCAATGCTTGTCTTGCAGCCATAGCGCCATATTTTGTTCCTTTAGGATGCCAATGAACACCACCGCCAAACTGAATAACAATATCATTACCCATTGCATTCATCACAGCAGGAATCATGCCAGGATGCAATCCTCCAGAAGCAACAGCCAATGTAGGTTTTTTATTATACCAGTTCTGTTTTAGTGAATATTTTGTTTCTGAAATATAATCATCTTCAATTTCATCTTCAATTGCAAGCTCTTCGTCCTTTTTACCATGCATTTTACCTATGCCTGCAGTACCAATATGTAATTGATCAACACCAAGCAATCTAAAGATTTTAGCTAATGATAACATAGTCATACCAGAATCATCCTGCCTTGTTAATGCTCCATGCATTGCTCTATGCCCATGAATAACAAGTTTAAGATCATCATTCATTCTTCGCATTGAATGAACAGCAGCAAATCCTGTTGTTAGAACATCGATCATCATATATTTGCCACCTAGTGATTTGACATAGTCTGCTCTTTTTACCATCTCAAAGGTTTCTGCAGTAATATTAGGCATATATACCTTTACTTCACCTGTTTCTTTTTCAGCTTTAGAACAAGCCTTAAGAGTTAACCTCATTCTTTCTTTGAATTTATTGAAAGACATTGAACTTAAATTTTCATCATCTTTAACAACATCAAGTCCTCCGATCCAAGCATCATAAGCTACTTGAGAGTGTTGTTTTGCAGTTAAACCGAGTTTAGGTTTTACAATTGTACCTATCAAAGGTCTTTTTTTTATTTTAGTTATTTTACGAACACCATCGATACCAAACTTAGGACCAGGAAAACTCTTTACAATGTCTTTGGGAAATGTAATATCAAGCAACCTTAACTTAGAAATTTCTTTAAGACCATAAACATTGCCTGCAATAGAACTTAAAATTTGTGACATATTGCCTTGTTCAAATAAATCTTGATGATAAGCAATCTTAACAGTACCTGTTTTTTTATTAAGATAAAAAACACTTGGTTTTAGTTTAGAAGCTATTCTTTTGTTCATAGTACTTATCTTTGTCCAAGTACCTATTGAACTTTCTGCTGCTAGACCTGCAGCAGCATTTGAGAAATCAACATTTTTTCCAGGTGTTACTTTGTAAGCAACAACCAAATCCTTTGATGCGGGTTTGTAATTCTTATTAATGTAGGACTGAGAATATTTGATCATCCTATACACCTCTTTGTTTTGAATAAAAAAAGATAGGGTATCTATAAGCAGTCTTTTGTTGACTTCAATGTTATCAAACAAACGAAAAGTCATGCAAACATTCTACTTAGCTCCACAAGGGATTGCACTGGCCAGGACTCGGATTTTCAGCACACTTTGATCAACGTCACCTAAAGGATCACACTAAAATCAAAGCAGTTCTTTTCTGTATGGTTGCCGTCCTTTTCAGGACTTGCTTAAGCAATGGCCTTTTTGTAGTGGACTGACTTTCCTCACTTTGAAGCGAGAGTTTGCCGATACCCTATCTGATAAAATATCTATATTTTATTATTTATAAAGGTTCCTATAGAAATGTTTAAATATATTAAAAGTTTAAAAGCATTAAAAAGAGGTAACAAGATGTTCATAGACAAGATTCTAAAACAAGCAAAAAACAACAAAACTAAAATTATCTTTCCTGAAGCTGAAGATGAAAGAATATTAAAGGCAATAGCATCCTGTGAAAAATATAAGATTGTTGATCCCATATTAGTAGGTAACATAAAGAAAATAAGGGCAAGTGCAAAAAAACACAAGGTCAACATAAACAATTACATCATAATAGAACCTAAAAAAGACAACTTAAAATTTGCATGTGAGGCATTGAAAAAAGATTATGCTGATGCAATGATTGCTGGTTCTTTATACACAAGTGCTGATGTCATAAAAAATTCTTACAAGATAGTAGGATTACAAAAAAGAACAAAAACATTTTCTAGTTTTTTTGTTATGGATTTAAAACAACCATTAATGTTCGCAGATTGTGCAGTAATGCCTAATCCAACATCAAGACAACTTGCAGACATTGCAATATCAACAGCAAAAAATACAAAAAAATTATTAAAGATAGAACCTAAAGTTGCAATGTTATCATTCTCAACAAAAGGTAGTGCAAAACACAAAGATGTAACAAAAGTAATACAAGCAACAAAACTTGCAAAAAAATCAAAACTAAAGATTGATGGTGAACTGCAAGCAGATACAGCATTAGTAGAAAGCATAGCCAAAAGAAAACTGAAGAATAGCAAAGTTGCAGGTAAAGCTAATACTTTAATATTCCCTGATCTTAATAGTGGTAATATAGCATACAAACTAACACAATACTTTACAGGATGTAATGCTTATGGTCCCATATTACAAGGATTTGCAAAACCAATAAGTGATCTATCAAGAGGATGCAAAGTTGAAGATATAATAGGAGTGATTGCGATAATATCAACACTATCAAAATGAAGATTCTAGTATTAAACTGTGGAAGTAGCACAATAAAATACGAATTATTCAATAATGATAAATCTATCGCAACAGGTATAAAAAAGAATGTTAAAGACTACAAAAAATCAATTGATAAGATTCTAAAATCTATGCCTAAAGACATAGATATAATTGGACATAGAGTTGTTCACGGAGGAGATTTAACAAAACCAACATTAATTACAAAGTCAACAATAAAACAAATAAGAAAATACAATAAATTTGCTCCATTACACAATCCTTCTAATCTCAAAGGCATTATAGAATGTCAAAGATTAATGCCAAAAACAAAACAATATGCTGTTTTTGACACAGCATTTCATCAGACAATACCTGAATACGCAAGAATATATGCAATACCATACAAGTATTATGAAAAAGGAATAAAAAGATATGGCTTTCACGGAATTTCCCATAAGTATGTGGCAAATGAAGCCACAAAAAAATTAAAGAAGAAAAAACCTAATCTAATAACCTGTCATCTAGGTGCAGGTTGTAGTATTACAGCTATAAAAAAAGGTAAAGTTATTGATACCAGCATGGGTTTCACTCCTTTAGAAGGTCTTGTCATGATGACAAGATCAGGCGATATTGATCCAGGCATAAAGATAAGTCAAAAAGAGCTGAATCACAAATCAGGACTTTATGGATTAACAGGCTATAGTGACTTTGTGGAATTATTAAAGCACAAGAAACAACCTAAAGTCAGACTTGCGTTAGAAGTGTTCTTATACAGGTTGAAGAAATATATTGGAGCATATAGTTATATTCTAGGAAAAGTTGATGCCATTGTTTTTACAGGCGGTATTGGTGAGAATAATAAAAAATTATTGAATAACCTCACAAAATATAAAACTTTATTCATCAAAACTGATGAAGAAAAGATGATTGCAATAGAAATTCTTAAAAACAAATAGATTTCTCAGTAATATATGGGTTATGACAAAAATTATATTGCAACAATAGCATACTTTTTATTTGATGATGCTGAAAAACCGGATTTGCCTCCAAGCATTCATTATGGAGTGCATATTAATCTCAGTCCACTGCAAAAACAGGTGTATCAAGTAAGGGTAACAAACAGGCTATCTCTTTCTGAACTAGAACGAAAATTAGATATGTCTATGCAAGAGATAGAAAAGATAGGCATATCTGCTATTGATATTCTTTTTAGTAAAAACGATACCTTCTTAAATAATGAAGCAAAACAACCACAACATGACACTCAAAAGACAATGTACAATGTGCGGTAAATGCTGTTCTTATGTAGCAATACAGCTGGATGATCCTGAGGATCAAGATGATATTGAGAATATCAGATGGTATCTAGCTCATAAGAATGTGAGAGTATATGTTGATGATGAACAAGACTGGTATGTTCAGTTCTTAACAAGATGCGAATATCTTAATGATGATAATCAGTGCATGTTCTATCTTTTAGGTAAAGAAGAGCAAAGACCAGCAATATGTAAAAGTCATTGCTCAACAGAATGTGAATCTTCAGGTCTTGATGATGATGAGGTTTTTTCATTTGAAAACTTACAAGATTTTGATAGATTCTTAGAAAATTATAATCCTTTTACTCTTGAGAGAAAAGTATAAAAACACTGGATTCTTCCTATACTATATGAAAAAATACACCATAGCTATAATATTCTTATTATTAATTAATGTAAGCTTTGCTCTTGATGATGATTGGTTTATCAAAGCAACTGATGCAAAACTAGAATTCAACATGAATATACCTTATGAGATAACAAAAACATCTAACGATTATAGCATAACAGGATTCACTATCAATGTAAGCGGTCTTCCTGATAACTATGTTGCAAAAAGCAATGAAGATATCCAAGAACAAAATATAATAATTAGTTTAGATACTAACAATATAAAAACTGATCTTAAGAATACAAACACAAGACAATATGAATACAACATAAAATCAACAATAACAAACAAAATACAAAACAATAAAATATCTCAAAAGATAGATTATCCTTATTCTTTACACGATATACAAGGCAAAGAATACTATCTTAAAGCGACTGAATATATAGATTCCGATAATAAAGAGATAAAAGATTTTGTCAATTCTTTAGAATTCACTGATGATGCGTTTACCAACATAAACATCTTAGCGTACTGGATAAATAACAACATAGAGTACAATCTAAATACTATGACAGAGGACGCACAACAAAAGGCATCATGGACTCTAGAGAACAAACAAGCAGCATGCGATGAAATAACTAATCTTTTCATAGCTAGCTTAAGAGCAATGAATATACCTGCAAAAGCAATAAGTGGAATAGCTTACACAAATATACATGATGACTTCTTACCTCATGCATGGAGTTCTGTTTATATTGACAATCAATGGATTGAATTTGATGTGACATATGGGGAATATGGATATATTGATCCAGGTCATATCAAACTAATAGAAGGCAATAAAATCGATAAAGAATTCATCAACTATGAATGGACTGCAAAAGACATAGATATTGTTCCAAAAGAGACGAATTACGATATTAACATAGTAGAATCCACAATACCCAAAACAACATCATCGTATTCAGATAGGATAAATATTAATGGTGTTATGATAACAAAAGATATAAAATATACTGAATTAGATATTGGTTCATATAATGTGATTGAACTCGAGTTTGAGAACAAGAACAATGCATACACTGTAATAAATATGGATGTTATTACACCTAACGAAACAAAAATAGTATCTGGCAAACAAAATCTTATTGTGCTTAAACCAAACGAAAGGCTAGAAAGGAACATAATAATAAAATATCCTGACGACCTATATTCAACATACCTATACACATTTCCTTTAGATTTAGATTTCAAGAGTAATAATTATAATAACAAATTTGAAGAAAATATTAGTGTAAGCGCTAATTTTGATAAAAAGTCCCTGATTGATATTCAAGAATATCTAAGAGATAGTAATGGCTTAGAAATCATAGAGGGAAAGTATATTGTATCGAGCTCCTTCATAGATTCAGAATACAACATTGAAAATGAATGTGAGCTTGAAAAACAATCAAACAAAAACTATAAACTAAACTGCTATATGCTTAATGGTATAAAAAATACAAATCTTGATATCTGCCTTGATAACAAATGCATAAGTAAATATACCGATAAAGGTCAGCTTATTGATTATTCTTTTGATATAGAGTATGATGAAGACAAAATATATGAGTTAGATATAAAAGATAATGATGTAAATATTGTATGCAAGAATTATGCAATAAGAAAAGAACTGACACAGATAAAAGATCAAGAGAATATAGAACTTAAAGACCTTAATAATCAAGCGATTCTTAACATAGTACTTCAACCTATTGAACAACAAGATTTAATAGCCAACAATAACTGTGAAACAATAGACATTTTATTGGAAACAAATTATAGTATAATGATCAAAGTAAATGATAAAGGGCATGATGAAAAAGCCGATATAGTAAACACGCTTAATCTGGATATAAGTAGCATTATTGATAAAGAAGAAAATAATATCAATATTTTGCTTTATGATCATGATGAACTTATCGACGAACAAGAAATAACAATAAAATACACTAATCTAGGGTTTTTCGATAAGATAAAACTATTTTTTAGGAGACTATTTTAATAACATTTATAAAAAATAGACCATTAATCTATTGAAAAAGAGGTGAATTACATTGGAAATCACATGGCTAATAATTATTGTATTGGCAGTTGTTGCTGCAATCATTGCATTTAAAGTTCTTAAAAGTTTGGTAAAAACTGCATTTTCTGTATTAATAATAATTGTTATCGCTTTATTACTGATAGATTTTATGGATACTGATGTTGATACAGTAAAAGAAGAGATAGGAAATGCTAAAGAAAAGATTGAAAATATATCCGAGTCGTACTTTCCCGAAAACGAAAGCATGATAAATGAATCTATGCTTAATGAAACTACAAACATTTCAATAACAGGTGAATAAGATGACTATGTTTGATATGTTTAAAACAAAGAAAAAAAGCAAGATTGATGTCGATGCATTACTAAAAGAAACAGAAAGTCAATATCCTGAACCTATGCAACATCAACCTGAAACTCCTATGCCTAGCTATAATCAACCAGCTTTTCAGATGAATGATAAGACAAGGCAAAAACTAGAAGATATGGGTTATTCAACACAGCCACAACAACAATATCGTCATATGGAACAGCAACAACCCGAACAATCATCAAAAGACGAACTAGTTAATGCTAAGCTAGATACAATAAAAGCAATGCTAGACAATCTTACGCATAGGATGGAAAGATTAGAACAAGAACTTAAAAAAAGATGGTAAACAAAAAACTAAAATATTTTCTTATTATTTTTGTTATATTTTTCACAGATTTAATACTAAAAACTTTACTCTTAACAAAACATCCTGAAGCAATAACAAAAAATACAGGTATTGGTCTAGGAATATTACAAAATAATCCAGGTATAGCAATATTTATCTCCATTGTTGTAATTGCAATATTTTTCATCCTATTGCTACAAAAAAAACAACTAACAGAGTACTATAATATCGAAAATTTTGCAATAGCTATAATCATAGGGGGCAGCTTGAGCAATCTTTTTGATAGGATAGTTCATGGATTTGTCATAGATTACATCAACATCATGATAATACCCGTCTTCAATATATCTGATTTCTCGATTACCATAGGAATAATAACAATAATAATTTTACTTTTAAGAGCATAACTCACAAAACATTTATAAAGGAATATACCTAATAAATAGGATATATTCGATTATATTATCGCGATAAAAAAAAAGAGGTGTATATACAATGGTTTCAAAGCTAGCTGATAACATTGGAAAGATTACAGGCGGTGTTTTGATCTTTGTCATAGGTCTTTTCTATTTATTGGAAAAAACAGGCAATATCGCAAACGCAATTGTCTACTGGCCTATCTTAGTAATAATTATCGGTATAGGTATTGTAGTTAAATATTCTGTAGCGTAAAACATATATTTATTTTTTTTCTTATCTTTTTTCTTCAAAATAATTTACTAATTCTCCTAGATTATCTATAACAATATCTGCACCAGCTTCTATTAATCGAGGTCTGAAATAAAATCCTGTTGTTATTCCTACAGCAATAACACCTGCTTTTTTAGCAGCAACCATATCTTTTTCATGATCGCCAACATACATAACTTCTTCAGGCTTAAAACCATTAGATTCAATAATTTGTTTGATAAAGTCAACCTTTGATTTCCCATACTCAGAACCATACACTTCAGAAAACTTTAATCGGGCATTATTAGGATTTTCTAAGACTAAATTGATCACATCAATATTCGCACTCGACACTAGACTCATGTGTATGCCTTTTTCTTTTAATTTCATCAACACGTCAATATACAGAATTTCAGCATCGGCATAGTGCTTATGCATAGAGGTTCTATTCCACTGACTTATCTGTTCCCAAGGGTATTCATCATTATTTTGTTCTGCAACCTTTTCCATTAATTCTACATGTGTATAACGCCACATATCTTGATCAGAAATCTTGCTTATATCTAAACCATAGATAGAATTAAGCTCATTAAAACTACTATAACCAACGGATTTAGAATCTATTAATGTCATGTCCATATCAAATATTATCGCCTTATACATAAGAAATTATAATTAATTGAAGTTTTTAAAGATTATTATAATCCAATAGAATTAGTAAAAAGTAAAAATAAAAAAATAAAGTATTAATCAGAATTTATCTCTTCTTTTTCTTTTTTGTAGCCTTCTTTTTAGCTGGTTTTTTCTTAGCAGCTTTCTTCTTTGTAGCTTTCTTTTTCTTAGCAGCTTTCTTTTTCTTACCGCCTCTAGCCATAGGAGCTCTGGAAATATCTCCGTCCTTATCTACAAAGTATAGATAGCCTGATTGTTTTTTAACACCAACTTTAGCGACTTTTGTTGCCATAGTTAAACGCCCTCCTTTTTTGGTTGTTTTAATATTATAATCCCTATAGATTCTTTACCGACGATATATCGACGGACAAAAACCCATATAGTTTGATTATTAATATTTAAAGAATATATTGGAATGCGCATTTATAAACCTTTTGTTTTTCACGACGACAACAAGCAAAACACAAATGTTTTAAAGCATCAACACCCTATATATTAGCCATTGATTCTCACGGAGGTAAATCAAAAAATGAAAAATTTACTCGATATAAACAATATAATTAAGAACCCTATTGAAGACATCATAGGTCAAGAACCTGCAAAATATCAGATAAAATCAGCACTTATTGCTAGCAGACATATACTTATTATAGGTTCACCAGGTATAGGTAAAACAACGATTGCGAAGAACATATCTAAACTATTAACAAAAAAAAAAGACAAAGAAAGTTTCATAAGAGTACAAGGATCACCTGATCTTACTGTAGAGGATATTATAGGTGATATTGATCCAATAAAAGCAATGAAATACGGTCCTATGAGTATAGAGGCATTTAGCCCAGGCAAGATATTCAAAGCTGATCAAGGAATATTGTTTTTTGACGAGATAAATAGAGCTCCAGAAAAACTACAAAATACGTTATTACAAGCATTGCAAGAAAAGAAAGTTACAATAGGTAGCTATGATGTAGATATTGATGTCAACTTTATTCTGATAGCTACTATGAATCCTGAGGATATCAATACCCAAAAACTATCATATGTATTATTGGATCGATTTGATGTTATATATATGGATTATCCAAAAAACACTAAAGAAGAATATGATATAGTCGTGAAAAGCGCACAAGATCTCATCAATGTAAATAAGCTAACAAAGAAAGATCAAGACATGAATAAAAAATTGCTCCATTATTTTATTGAATTCGTTAGAGAAATAAGAGAAAATGATCTGTTATTACATAAGCCATCTCCAAGAGCATCAATAGGCCTTTATGAAAGAGCACAGAGTAATGCTTTATTATCAAAAAGAAAAGCGCCTGATTTCCAGGACTATAGAGATGCATTAAATTCTGTACTTAAGCACAGAATAGAACTTAAACCTAGTGCAAAGATAAAAACAAATCCGGATGAATTTTTAGATAAGGAATTCAACAAATATACTGAAAAGCATCCTGATTCAAACATAGTAAAAGACCATTCTACCTGACCTCAGTCAAGTGGATGAAAGCTTGAAAAAACAAGCTGAAAAGTCAACAAAGATATCTAAAGATTCTGAAGACTTCAATAAAGAAAAAAAGGAAGTCACGAAGATAAAGAAAAATTCGGAAAATAGATTATTTAATTTTGATGAACTTAGCTTGAAAGAACTTACTAGTGTTTCTACTAAAAAGGAAAAAATAGACCAAGGCAGTTTTATTAATGAGGCTATGAACAATAATATGAGCAGTTTTATTCCTGACCTATTAGCTAAAAACATAACAAAGAACTATAGGAATGCAAAACAGATATATGGTGAAAAAATAATAAAATACCTCACGGGTTATAGCTCAGAATATATTGACAGGAATATCAAAATCCCCGAATTTCAAAAAGAAATTAAAAAAAAGATACAAGACAAGATAGAAAAATTGAAAAAAGAGAATATCCTTGATAAAAACAACGAATTAACAAAGAAATCAAGAGAACTTGCAATTGCTTCTGAACTATTTATTGAACTAGAAAAACTCGATAAGATGATGGAATCCGATACTTTTGGGAAATATGTACATCAGTACAAAGCAGATATCCATGGTGCTGAAAAGTCAGACACTAGAAAATATAGAAAAGGCGACAGCTACAAAGATATAGCACTTAAATCAAGTATAAAACTAGCAATAAGACGAAAACATAATAAACTTGAAATAAATGATCTAAAAACATTTGAAAGATCAAGCAAAGCTAACCTAAGTATTGTATATGCAATTGATGCCTCAAGCTCTATGAAAGGACAAAAATTAGAAGCTGCAAGAAAATCAGCAATAAGCTTAGCGTACAAAACAATATCAGATAAAAATAAATTAGGAATTATCAACTTTTCGGATAAAATAAATGACTCAGTATTCACTACAAATTTTGAAGAAGCAATCAATTTCATATATGATATTGTACCAAACGCACAAACAGATATTGAAAAGGCAATATTACACTCTGTTTCTATGTTTCCTTCTGACAGCAATGTAAAGCATCTAATACTACTTACTGATGCAATGCCTACAAAATCAGAAGATAATGACCCCGAACAAGCAACACTAAATGCTGTTGGAGTCGCAAAAGCAAGTAATATATCAGTATCTATTGTACTTATAGAACAAAAAGATTTAAAAGAATCAAAAATATTGGAATTTGCATCAAAGATAGTTGAAGCAGGCGATGGAAAGCTATATAAAATAAGAAATTTAGAGGAATTGGATGCTCTAGTCATAGATGACTATAATTCATTGGTATAAAAATGGAAAAAAGCGTAATTCGAAAAAGGATATTCAAGATAAAGAATTATGACAATATAAAGGTATTAGTGTTCTGCGATACACATGGTGAAGAAGACTATAATGAAAGGATAATTCATTACGCAAAAAAGAATAAGCCTGCACTAATCATATGTGCTGGAGACTTCACAACAATGAATCGGAGACTAGAGGATTATCTTCATGAATTTAATAGTTTAAACATTCCATTTTTAATAATACACGGCAATCATGAATCTCAAGATAGAATCAAAGCAGTGCTTGAAGAAACATATCTTAAGAATATAGTATTCATGCACAAGAATTTGATAAAATTCAAAGGCTTTTGTATTACAGGCTATGGTGGCGGAGGATTTTCTCAAAGGTATAAAGAACTGGATGAATATTCAACTATTCTATCAGATGACCTTGACACTCTGAACTGCAAATTCAAAATATTCATATCACATGCACCTGTATTTAATACTAAACTTGATTTATTGAATAACATGCATAGAGGTTCTGAATCATTGAGGGAAACTTTAGAAAAAATCCATTTCAATCTATGCATATGCGGACATTTTCATGAAAATGAAAAAATCATAGATAAAGTTGATGATACAACTATAATCAATCCCGGAAGAGAAGGAGCAATTGTGACAGTTTCTTCAGATAATCAGATTAAAAAAATAGATTTCTTATAAAATGACTCGCCTGATATATTTGGATAATGCAGCAACAACAAAGATAGATGATGCTGTTCTTGAAGCGATGATGCCTTATCTAAAAGAACAATATGGTAATGCGTCTGCACTATATCAACTAGGTAGTGATGCAAGAGATGCTGTTGAAAATGCAAGAAGAGTCATTGCAAATTCCATTGATGCAGATTTTGATGAAGTTGTATTTACTTCTGGCGGTACTGAATCAAATAATACGGCAATAAAAACAATTGCTATTAATTCTGATTGTAAACATATAATTACAACTAAAATAGAACATCCTTCAGTAGATAAAGTATGTAAAATTTTAGAAACTCAAGGCTTCAATATTACTTATCTTGATGTTGATGAAAACGGACACATTAACATCGAACAACTAGAACAATCTCTTAAACAAAATAAAACTGCCATCGTATCTATAATTCATGCAAATAATGTAATAGGCACTATTCAGAAAATAAAAGAGATATATGATCTTGTGAAAAAGTATGATTCTATATTACATATTGATGCATGCCAAAGCTATACTAAAATTAAATTGAATGCGCATAATGCTGATTTAATAACTTTAAATGCGCATAAAATTCACGGACCTAAAGGTATTGGTGCTTTGTATGTAAGCAAGGACATAATGTTTAAATCATGGCAACAAGGCGGGACGCAAGAGTTCAACAAAAGAGCAGGAACAGAAGCAGTTGCACTTATTGTGGGATTTGCAAAAGCAGTGGAACTTAAAACCGACTATAGAAAAGTAAAAGAATTAAGAGACTATTTTGTGAATAGAACAACAAAAGAGATTCCTGAAGTAAGAATAAATCACGATCCAGATGGCTTACCAAATATAGCTAACTTGAGCTTTAAAGCTGTTGAAGGTGAATCAATACTATTACAACTAGATGCTTTTAATATTGCTGTGAATACAGGTAGTGCATGCTCTTCAAAAACCTTAGAAGCAGATAAGATTTTATTGTCTATTGGTCTTAGTCATGAACAAGCACATTCAAGCATAAGATTCAGCTTTTCTAAATATAATACAAAAGACGAAGTTGATATTGTTATTGAAAAATTAAAAGTAATCATTGAAAAATTGAGATCAATGAGTCCTTTTTGGAGTTGATAATTATGTATAGTGAAAAAGTTATTGAAAGATTCAGAAATCCTAAATTTGCTAAAAAATTGGCTGACGCAGATGGTGTTGGTGAAGTAGGCAATCTTACTTGTGGCGATATTATGAGAGTATATATCAAAGTAAACGATAATATCATATCAGAAATATCCTATCAAACTTATGGCTGTGCTGCAGCAATTGTATCAACAGAATATCTTTGCGAGATTGCATTGAACAAAAAATTAGAAGATGCTATGAAAATAACACATAAACAAGTTCTAGAGAAGATGGGAGTTATACCTATGGAAAAGATACATTGTTCTGTTTTAGCAGATGACGCATTGAAAGAAGCAATATATGATTATTATAAGAAAAACAATATAGATATTCCTGAATTTTTAGAGGAAGAACACGAGCGTATTGTTAGTGCGCACTGATTTTTCTTTTTTTTGTTCATTCCTATTTCAATATAGAAAATAAACATAAGGACTGCATAAGCAGTCACCATTTCAGGGTAAGTGTGAATACGATCCAAAAGACCTTGTAACAATGCTTCCTCCTTTTTATCAAATTAGTTCCTTGAATTCCTTTTTCTCGATCATGCGCTTCACATCCTTGTGGATAAGAATGTGAATTTTAGCAGGTTTTAACCCTGCCTTGAAAGTGTATGTTGCCCTTATGAAATCACCCGAAGGTATGACTATGGCTTCGCTGGGCTTTGAGATTGAAGGTACATACACCTCATGATTGAAATACTCTGAAAGCGCATGACTTAAAAGAGGCATTGTCTGCTGCACTTCCTCTGCCTTACCAGGATAATTGCTCGTTATAACAACAAGCTTTCTGTCCAAAAACTCGCAGACAAATGCCTGTTCACACTTGTTGATTGTTTTTCGAGATGTTGAACTAATGGTTCTGCAATCCCATACGCTGATTGATTCATCTTTTGCACTCAACCCACAAAAGAATTCGTCGGCCATTGCTTGAACAACTTCCTTAAAGTTTGACTTCATGTTACCCTCCCTTAATTATTGTTTATCTGAAAAAACAGCCTTGAACTTTTTTATTATAAGCAGAATCATGTCATAACCTGCTTTCACTGCTCCAACAATAACTATTGCAAGAGCAAGATTGAAAATATCAATCAGGTAGAAAATGGGCTTGTTGGCAGTAAGGACATATGGCTGAAAAACTTCATTCAAACGAATTGAAAATCTCGCCATGACATCTGCTGCAAAAAAGGTCAAGAGAAACATCGCCATCACTTTTCTTTCTTCACCAGTATAGCATCTGTAAAAAAATGCTTTTGTCCGAGTAAAGAAATAATCTTTGAAATATCTCATGTAACTATTCATTCAACCTCCTAGAAATATGATTACTTAAGTTATATTACAACGAGCATAAAAATAGCTCAATTACACAAAAATATATGTTTCCAACTATTTCCGGAAAATAGATCATATTATAAAATTTACTAAAAGTCAATATTTTCAGATTTAGAAATAATCTTATCTAGTTCTTCATCAGATATATTCAACTGACTATCAAATTTATTTAATTCTCTTATAGAAGACTTTGTTGCAGGTCTTTTTGCAATAAGAAGAGAGCAACAATCCTCATAAGGCTGTTTCGAAATATCATATAATCCCAATTCTCTTGAAAGCTTGATAACATCCACTTTATTATAACCAATTAAAGGCGATAATATTAATTTATCTCTAGGAACAACATTGTAAATAGATATCAGATTGCTCTCGGTCTGAGATGCAACCTGAGCAAGATTGTCTCCAGTAACTAAAGTCTTGATTTTTTCTTTTGAAGCAATAAGATCAGCAAGCTTAAACATATATCGTCTATACATCAACATCCTATACTTAGGATCAACAAAAGAGATTATCTTTTTCTGAATATCTGCAAAAGGTACAATGATTAATCTAGCACCTACTTGGTATCTTGCGAGTTGTTTTACTAATTTCTCTATCTTATCTTGAACAGCATGTTTCATTATTGTTTTGTTCTGAAAATGAACAAAAGTGATTTTCATCCCACGCTTCATCATCAGATAAGAAGCAACAGGACTATCCATACCACCTGATAATAAACACAAAGCATTGCCAGAAACACCTACAGGCATACCGCCAATAGCAGTAATTTCATTACCAATATAGACAGAATCATTAGTCACAGCCACATTAATCACATTATCAGGATTTTTCAGCTTAACATCAAAAGCATCGTCAACCATATCACCTATATAGGCATTAATCTCATTTGATTTCATGGGATAATTCTTGTTATGTCTTTTTGTATGGACTTTAAAAGAGCTATCCTTTTTCCAATCAGAGACAATCATATCAACACATCCTTTAGAATGCTCTATCTTATCAACACCATAACCAATCAAGATATTGCTTATACCAGGAATGTATTTTAGTAAAGAAATAGCAATTTCGGGTTCATCTACATGCAATACAGAATAGCCATAACCTTTTTCAATAACTTTAATTGATTGGTCAAGATTGTATTTGATGACCGATTTTATGTTTTGTATTAGTCTATTCTCAAATATATGTCTATTATCGCCTTTAAGACATATTTCTCCATAATATACAATCAAATATTTATCCATATTTAAAAACCAAAAAAATAAACTATAAAAAGCTTTTGATATCCTTATTAAATATGATAGATAAACAAGACGTGATAGAGTTTTATTCTAGAACAGATATCCAAGACGAGATAATTCGAACTGCTAAAGATAAAGAGTGTGTTGGACGATATGGATTACAAGGATTTGCCAAAAGACCTGACTCCATCAATTACGGACAGGAAATTCTAGATCAAGTTGAAAATGGAGTTACATCCTTTCATTTTTCTGAAGAGACTTGGAATAATGTTTATAACATAGAGACAAGCATGGATAAGAGACAACTGAATAAAGAAAGAAAAGGTTGGGATCTCATATTAGATATTGACTCAAAAGATTTCAAGATAAGCAAGATATGTGCTGATCTTATAATAAAAGCTCTGAAATATCATGATATAAAAAGCATCAGCTGTAAATTCTCAGGTAATAAAGGCTTTCATATTGCTGTACCTTTTGAAGCATTTCCGCAAAGCATAGGAAATAAAGAAACAAAATTATTGTTTCCTGAAATGCCAAGACTCATAGCGCAATACATAAATCACATGATTACTGATAAGCTAAGCGCTGCAATAATTGAAAATTTTGAATTGCACAAAGCTACAAAATTAAGAGAATTTTCAGAGCTTGTTGGATTAAGACACGATGAATTAATAACAAACGACAGACTTAATATAGATAAGATTATAGAAATAGATACAATCCTAATCAATTCAAGACACTTATGCAGATCAGTATATTCAATACATGAAAAATCCGGCCTAGTATCAATTCCAATCGAACTAAATAAAGTAGACGATTTTGACAGAGAAAATGCAAGACCTGAAATAATCACAGTCAAAAAGAATATTTTTCTTAACAGGGACAATGCTAGTCCTGAAGAATGCAAACAGCTATTATTACAAGCAATGGATTTTGACAAATCTAATAAATCTAAATTTAACGAGAATGTACAAGGAATGAAAACAAAAATAGACTACGATGAAGAAAGATTCAAAGAGACAATAAAGATTATCCCAGAAGCATTCCCACCTTGCATAAAAAATATATTAAGTGGGCTTGATGACGGAAGGAAAAGAGCTCTTTTTGTTCTAATCAATTTCTTAAAAACAGCAGGCTACGACGACGAAGAAATAACAAAGATAATCTATGATTGGAACAGCAACAATAAAGAGCCATTACGAGAAACATATCTTAAAGGCCAACTAAGTTATATGCGTAGAAACAAGGTTGCACCACCACCAAATTGCACAAACTCAGTATATAAGGACCTGGCAGTGTGCAAACCAGAAAGTCTTTGCAAAAAAAATCCTATGAGCTATGCAACAAAGAAACACTTTGCACTTACAGCAGAAGAAGAAAAAGAAAAAGAAAAAGAACGTAAAAAACAAGAGCGTAAAGAAAAACGAGAAAAGGAAAAAGCAGAAAAGAAAGCTAAAAAACAAGAAGATAAAGACAATACCAAAAATTCAGTCTCCCCCATCCAAGAACAACAAGATTGAAGACAGTATTATAGCTATCATACTAAAGCCAATCATATGATTAAAACCATACGTCATTGAAAGATAACCTGCTATCAATGAAGCTAATAAAGCGAAAATACCAAAGACCATATAGAAGAAACCGATACCTGATGCTTTATATTCTTCATTTGATATTTCTGAGACATAAGTTATAAGAACAGTATTCAAAGCACCGATATAGATACCATAACCTACAAAAGCCAAGAATAATAAGATTGGTTTTACTGATTCAGAAAAATAATTCAATGATAGAAACATACATAATAATGTAAAAATATAAACTGAATTAGTCATCAATATGGATAATTTTCTACCTAACCTGTCAGAAATCTTGCCGAAATTATATGATGAAAAAGTAGCACTGCCATTGTAAACAAAAAACCCTATTGCACTCACAGCAACAACGCTTGAAAAAGTATTGAAGCTGAAGTTGAATAACACAACTTGTTCTAGTATTGGTTTAATCAATAACAAAACAAAAGAATAGCTAAATGTAGCAATAGACATCAATGATGCAATAAACAAGAAATGTCTATATTTAGGATTGGAAAGATTTGCTCGGATATATTGGATATAGTTCTGAGATTCGGGTGTCCTTCCCAGCTTAATATACTCTGGCGTAAATATCCAAATTATCAATAAAGAGATAACTGAGAATAAAGCAGCAAATAAAAACAGATATGTGAAATTTATCTTTGCCTTGAAATAGAACATTATGAAAATTAACAGAGCAATACCTAAAACACCACCAAACTTATCAAAACCTTCCATTATTCCAAAGGATCTACCTCTAGTTTTCTTTTTGGTTATCTCAGAAACAATAGCATCTCTTGGCGGATCTCGAATCTTACCTGCACGATCAGTTGATTTAAACAACAATAAAAAAGGCCATGTCTTTGAAAAAGCATAACCTATCCTTGCAATAATGGGCAAAAAATAACCTAACCAGATAAATCTCTTTCTCTTTTTAATCTTATCAGAATACAATCCTGAAAAAGCTTTAGACAAAGATAATAACAAATCACCTACACCATCTATTAATCCTAAGAACAATTTATCAATACCTAATATTTCTGTTATGTAAAAAGGCCACAAAGGATATATTAAATTAGCACCTATATCATTGAACATAGAAGCAATACTATAAAATAGAATCATCTTTTTTGGATTCTTTAAATCTTTTCTCTTTTTCATAGAAAAATTAATAGTGCTCTGTATTATATACTTTTCTATAACTCAGAAAGCTTACCAAAATAAAATACTTTTGATTCAATATCATCCGAAAACAAAAATAGTTCAAAATCATCAGGCAATATATCATTGAGTAAAGGACTTAAGTATTGATTATCATGATACTCTGCATTAATCTCTACTCCTAATATAGCAGGGTTAAAAGAAGGAAGTACAATAACTTTATCAGATATCAATAAAGCTTTGTATTTTTCAGATCTATGATTATCTTGAAGAACAATCACAGGATGCTCATGACCTATAATAAAGATCATGTCATTGAAATCACTTTTCTTTAGATTTTCTTTAATCAGAGTGTTATTTTTTATGACCATCATATCTTTTTGTTTTTCAAAAAAATCATCAAGATCAGAATCACCATGCAATATAGCGTAATCATCAATTACAAGCATATCAGTTGTGAACACATTTTCATAAGGATTTATCCTTGATAGATAAGCATCAACAATCTTATCATGATTACCTTTGACAAAATAAAGATTATATTTTTTTGATAATTCTAGTAACTGTTTAAATGATCTGTCTTCAGTTCTTAAAACAGCACCAAATTCATGTTTTATATCGCCATTAAACACTATGTTCTTTATATCATATTCCTTAAGAGATTCCAAGATAAGATTAAGGTTACTCAATTCTTGTTTTGTATGTGTTAAAGGCATCATTACTCCTTGATTTCTAAGACTTTCATCAAATGCAAGATGAAGATCAGCAATAACAAGAGTATTCTGCTTAATCAAAAATATAGCATTATGTACAATTGCATAATTTTCATAAATTTTGATATCCATAGATATAGCCAGATAAGGTCATTTTATAAATATATATAGAAACCTTTAAAAATGACCATAATAATGAACTAGTATCTTGAATGTGGGTAGTAGCTTACCTGAACAAGACACATACAACAAAATATATATTACAGTATATGAATGGAGGCTAACAAAAATGGCATTATACAAATATCTTAGAGAACTGTGGAAAAAACCAACAGTAAACATGAGTGAAAGTTATAGAAAGTTTCTAATCACAATAAGAAAGCAAGGTTCATCTGAAAAGATAGAAAAACCTACAAGACTTGATAGAGCAAGATCATTAGGCTACAAAGCAAAAAAAGGCTTTATCTTAGTAAGAGAAAGAATACCTAAAGGCGCATCTAAAAGAAATAAGAGACACCTAGGTGTTAAGCATAGTAGCATGAGAAGATTAAAAGTTGTTGCTCAATCCAATCAAGTTATTGCTGAAAGAAGAGCTAATAAAAGATATCCTAACTTAGAAGTTCTTAATAGTTATTGGGTTGCTGAAGACGGCCATTACATATGGTATGAGGTTATCATGGTTGACCCTTTTGCTCCAACAATAATCAATGATCCTAAACTAAATCATCTCTTATTGCATAGAGGCAGAGTTAATAGAGGACTTACATCTGCGGCTAAGAAGAGCAGAGGTTTATTGCATAAAGGTAAAGGTACTGAAAAACTAAGACCATCAAAACATGCGTCAAGAAAGAGAAAACTAGGAGTACAAAAGAGAAAAGGTAGAGAGTACGTTGCAGTTATGCAAAGAATGAAGAAGTTGAAATAAACTTCATTTTTTTATTTCTTTTTATTTTGGTGAATCAATATGAGTAAAGAAATTGAAAAAAAGTATTTGATAAGAGAAAATGGCGTAGATTTTTTTTCAGATTCATTAGCAGAAATTTTTCCTAAAATAAGTGAGCTTGAAGAAGAAGTAATTGAAAAAGGAAAAAAGATCAGACAAGGATATCTTTCACTAGAGGATGGAGAAGCATTAGCAAAAGAGGTAGGAATGAATATTGACTTTAATCCTGTTGAAGCAAGATTAAGAGATAAAGCAGGCAAATACTTTCTCACTGTTAAAGGAGATGGAAGTCTCACAAGGAATGAAGAAGAAAAATCTTTAGATCAAAAAGTGTTCCAAAATTATTGGAGTTTGACTGAAGGACGAAGAGTTGAAAAAGTAAGATTAGAAAAATCTTATCAAGGATTTACTGCAGAATTTGATGTATATATTGATCGTGATTTGATTGTTGCTGAAATTGAAGTACCTTCAGAACAAGATGCTAATAATCTAGTACCTTTAGGTAAAGATATCACCTCTGATAAGAGTTACAAAAACAAAAATCTGGCTAAATGAGATTATTACTTTAATCTTTTTCTATATAACATAAGAACAACAAAATAGAATACAAAACTCAATACAACAACCTCAAAAGTTTTCTCCATCCAAAATCTCAAAGGAAATAGTTGTATCAATAAACTGCTTGAATCAAATATCCACTGTGTTGTAAAAAATAACCTATGAAAAAATGCAAACAAATTATCAAAGAATGTTAACTTGATAAGAGTTGCAATAACAATCACGACTGTAGTCAATTTAAAAGCTTCATTAAATATTTTCTTAGAAATATGAAAAAATCTTGTTCTAAGGAAATAAATTATCAAGATAAATGACAACCACAAGTATTTCAAAACATCAACAAAATTGTCAAAAAGATCTTTTACTTCATCAAGATGATTTAGTTCAGATTCAGTATAATAACTTGAAATGTCTTGATTGTCCAACACAACATAATCTTTGGTTTTCTGAGCAATGGAATTATCAAAGTTAGTCAATACAATAACAAAATAAGTTGATGTTAAAAGCATCAATACAAAGAAAAATGCCACATATAATGATACATTGAAAATCTCTCTTTTTTTGCTCATAGTATATAAATAAATCACAAACATTTATATATTTTTAGTTATACGGAGCAAACATGGGTAAAGTTGAAGTAAAAGGAAAAGAGTATGAGGCAGAAAGTATCCTTATATCCAGAAATAAGGATTTTATCAAAGCAAAAGAAAAAGAAAAAGCTATTGAAAACGGTACAGCAAAACCGGAATACAAATATCTCATAATTATTAAGCTTTTCAAGATAGATGAACCTCAAGTTACAACAGAAATGCCTCTTGTTGAATTAGATTTCTATGATATTGAAAGAACAAAAATAATGAATTTTGAAGATGTTGATTTTCTTACACTAGGTAGCGATCTTTTAATCAACAAAATAAATAATGTAGAGATAAAGATAACAGGCGATATTCTAAATATAATAAATAATAAATAAGATTATAGTAAAAACTATTTTTTTCAAAATATTTATAAACCATTTCTTTTTAAAAGTTGATATAGATTAAATAAGAGGTGTTAATTATGGGCAAATACATTAATGTTGGTATTGGCCAATCAACAGATAAAGATGAAAGTATAGCAGTAAGAGAAACTATAGATAAAGCATTTTCTAAACTTAAAGGTAAAAAACCAACTTTTTCGATTGTTTATACTGATTATAGACTTGACCAAAATAAAATATGTAATTATTTGAACAAACACCTAGGAAAAAATTGGGTGGGAATGAGTATAGATAGACATTTTAATAGTGATAATCTTTACAATGAAGATGTTTCAATATCAATCTTGTGCATTAGTTCAGACTATATGCACTTTAGTGTTGATTATACTAAAGACTATAGAAGAAATGCTAGGAATAAAGCAAAAAAAACTATAAAATCAGCAATAAAACATATGAAATCATCAAAGAATCTAGATTCATTTATTGCATTTAACAAATATAGAAATAAAGATTATCTTAAACTAATAAGAGATCAACAATTCTTTGTCATGACTTTCTTATCAGGAACTGAATTTAAGATGGGCGAGGAATTAGCTGGCGATGAAAGTGATTTCGTTGAAGCATTAGTTGAAGAGCTAGGTGTTGCTGTTCCAATATTTGGAGGAGGAGCAGGAAGCGATTTTATTGACTATGTGCAAGAAGGCAAAGGTACAAACTATCAGTTTGCACATGGTAAATGCTTGCAAGATGCAGGCGTTGTTGTTTTCTGCGTTTCGGATTTACCTTTTGAGGTTGATGTGAATCATGGTTATGAACTTACAAATAAATTTGCACATGTAAGCAAAGTTGATAAAACAGGTTACAAAATACTGGAACTAAATGGTAAAAAAGATGCTGTAGGCGAATATTGTAAATTGATTGGAGTAAAGAAAACAGAATATCTAAAAGATCCTTCTCAATATTCTTTAAGCCGGCCTTTTGGATTAGTTTCAATTGATGGCAAGACATATGTTAGGGAATTATTACCCGGCAAAAATGGCAAAGAATTTCATCTTACTGCAAAGATGAAACAAGATACAATCGCCAACATAATGAAATACCAAGAAAAAAAACTAAAGATGAATTTTTCCGTTGTTTTGCAAAAAAGTATGAACGAAGGGCCAGTTGGTCTGACATTAGCAGTAAGCTGCTCAACAAGGAGATTTTTAGCAGGCAAAAAAGTAAAAGATGAAATTGCACTTGCAAAGAAAACAGCTAGACACATTCCTTTCTTTGGAGGCTTTGTATTTTCAGAGATAGGTTCAACAAAAACTGCAAGAGCAATGGCCTATGGTGCAACAATAACAACACTGACAATTTATGATAAATTATTTTAATTTAATATTTTTCTTCTATTATTGTTAGTTCAGTAAGTTCGTCAAGCAAGTTCTTACCTTGATGATAATAGTATAGATTCACTTCATGACTAGGTTTATCATACTTTAACTTATATGTTCTCAGTTTAGGTGCAATAGTGTTGAAGAATGATTTTGATGAAAATACGCTAGACGATAAATACTTAAGGACATCATTAATCTCTAGCTCTTTAGTCATCTGCTGTAATAGATCAGATTCCGAGTCATAGGATTTTACAAACAAAATAGGCCCGGGATATTCTGAGGCATACTCATATCTTGATAAAGGTATAATGGAAGCATGAATTATTTTCTTTCCATTTGCGTCTGAACCAATATTAAGATGTTCTCTTTTATTTAATTCTGTCAAAGCTTGTTCTATATACTTAACATTATTTGGAGAAACTATACCAATCGATTCCGGATGTTTTGGATCTAATGATTTATATTTTACCGAATTTTGTTTCAATGATCTAAAAACAATATCATAAACGTCTTTATGTACATAAACAACATCAGATGCTGTACATTGATTGCCTGTATTTTCAGTTGCTGAAATCAAAACTTTCTGCGTTATTTCATTTAACATAACTTCCTTATTTTTATGGTCCAGATTCAATAAAGCCGAAGAATCAACAATACTATTAGAAAATCCATATCCGTAGTCAATAAATTTACGAGGCGTGGCATACTGATTTATGCTTGCGATAACATTATGTATAGTGTGTCGAGAACCAAAGCAGATATAATTCCAATCACTAATAGAAACATGTTGCCATAGATCATCAATGTTTTTATAGTTGACAATATTGACAATCTTTTTCAGGAAATGCAAGTCAGGATTGAGTTCATCAATTACTTTGTTCCATGCCTCCACAAATTTCATAGATGTAAAAGAACCCGCATTTCTACTACTGGATCTTATTATGATAGATGATTTAGCCATTATAGATTGTGCAATGACAAATAAAGCAATCTGTTCTGCATTACTAGGCAAAATAGCAAATGTAGGATTTGAGCTAAAAATATATGACGAAACAACACTCCTAAAAGTATTTGTATAAAAATTCTTAAAATCCTTTACCCATTCTTTTGTTCCATTTATAGCATATCTCAAAAACCTATAAGGACTACCAGTCATCTCAGAAAGAAAAACATAATCCTCATTATTATCAAAATAATAATCCATTGTCCTACTGAGTAAATCGGCAAGCATGTTAGAGGAGACTAGTCTTAATTTTGGCTGGATTAAAGTTGCGGTCTCAATAGCTGCTGTTAAATCCCAATCATTACAGAAATATATCTTAGCTTTACAACCATCAAAATCATTAATGGCATTATCGTTAATGTTGAAATTATCTGTTGCAATAAATTTTCCATTGATATAATTTTTTATCTCTATTGTTTTCATTTTCAATCAACTTGGCAGCCAGCATCAGCTTTAACTTCAACATATTCTATTCTTTTGAGGTCAGTCAATATTGGTGTATTTCTACCACATTGGCATTGCTCACCATTTATATTCTTAAGAACTGCAGAATCGCCAGTTCTTAAATTGATAATATAAGTTCCGGTAGGAACTATGTTTTTACCATCATAAGTTCCACCTGTTTTTGTTACTAAAATATGTCCACGTTCGTTTTCAGTAATCAATCGTTTCTCAGTTGGATGAATAACTGTAATTAAAGTAGGACCATAACCTATATGAAATTCTCGGGGATGATATTTACAAGTAGCGCCAGTAGGGCAACACTCAGTACTACCATATTGACCCTGAATATAAGGTATTTTAAGATGGTTTTGCATATAGTTAAGCATAGCTTCAGGTAAAGGCATACTGCTCCAAAAGATCAACTTAAACTTAGGATTAATCTCATTATTGAAACGGTAAGCAAATTCTGAAGAGTTCTTGGCATCTGATTTTAAGAATTCATCTAAGGTAATACCCTTAGTTTGGCTATCAGAAGGATCTGAAGGTGGAGCTAGAATACCATTAGGTTTTTGGTGTTGTAAAAAATCATAATTAGATTTAGCATCTTTCTTCGTTGAGACTCTACCTGAAACATGAATACCCAATAATTTAAGACCATCGCGATAGATATCGTTAGTCACATGATCTCCATGATACATACCCACAACGTTTAGTCCTTTAAGTTCATGAAGATTATTTTGAAAATCAAACTTTATGCTACGTGCAATATGTTGCGCCATTGCATTCCAATCTGACTTGGAATAATAAATAGTTACAGGTTTACCTGTTGTGCCACCTGTACCTTTATTAATCATCTCTTCTATCTGAACAAAATCAGGCAAGAAATCAAAAGCATCATTCTCAGAAAGATGTCTTTTTGTTGTTACAGGTAGCTTAAACGCAAACTCTCCTAAAGAAGATATATTCATTATGTCATCTTCACTTATATGTTTATAGTGAATCTTATAGAATGGGACAAATCTTTTTGCAAATAGTGCTGTCGCCTTTGCTTGAATCAAGACAAGAGCATCTCTTTTGTCTTTGGGCATAGTGTCCCATTTTATATCGAAATAACTCGGAATATCATAAGAATGATAAACAATATCTCTACTTTGATCTATCTCCATTTCCATTATGAAATTAAAAGAAATATTTGGTTAATTTAAAGTTTTCTATAATAAAAGATACATTTAGTCTTTTTTAAACAACCATTTGGTCATCATGTGGTCAACAGATCGTTCAATAGGCTTAAAGAATAAAGCGATTACAACAGCAATAATAATTACTACAAAAATCTGATGAATTCTCAAAAATTCGGCAAATATTTCAGTAAAAAATGCTTTAGCTACTTCTATAATAACAAAAAACAAAGTAGATAACAATAATATTTCTATAGATTTTTCGAAAATATTTGCAATTAAAGAATCTTCATCTAGCTTAGCAAAGATGTAGTCAGATTTTGGAAATACCCTTATCGATTCCAAAAACAGATTTTTCAGTTCATTTGAATCATCAATAACATCACCAAAATATTTTCTTAAACTATTTCTAAATTCCATAGCTATCCTTTTATCTATGAAAAACAAATCAATATGAGTAATATCGGATAAAGTGACCTCGATAACGCCATGATGAAGATGATAGTACATCTTTATTATATTGCCAAACTTATCAGTCTTTACTCTGGAAAGTCGCGCACCAGCTTTTTCGGCAAAATCATAAATCATAGAGTCAACTTTTTTCATAGTTTTGAAATCATCACCCAGATTTTTAACCTTGTTGAGTCCTAGAACATTAGATATATCTAAGATAGAAATGAGATACATACTATTTTTTTTAGATACTGATTTTCTCTTTTTTTTAGTTCTAGTCATGGTAATGTATATTATGTTATATATATTCCATATAAAAAGATTTCGCAAAAAAGCTTTAAATCGCATTAAACTAGAACTAATTATGCTAGAATTAATACAAGTTTATAGAAAATTGTATGAGATTTATGGTAAGCAAAACTGGTGGCCTATAACTCCAAAAAACAAACTTGTTCCAGAATACACTAGTTCATTGAAAAAACTAACTGAAACTGAAATTCTGGAAATTTGTTTAGGTGCCATATTGACCCAGAACACATCATGGCAAAACGTAGAAAAAGCATTAATCAACATTAACCAATATCTTAAAGACAAAAAACAAAAACTGAGCATAGACCATCTGAATGATATTGATGCAAAAACTTTATCAAAACTTATCCAACCATCAGGCTATTACAATCAAAAAACAAAATATATTAAATTCTTTGCCGAGCATGTGTTAGAAAAACATAAAGGTTCTCTAAAACTAATGATGAATCAGCCATCAGACAATCTTAGACAAGAACTATTAGAACTCAAAGGTATAGGTAAGGAGACGTGTGATTCAATTATGCTATATGCTGCTAATTGTCCTATATTTGTTGTTGACCTATATACAAAAAGATTATTTTCTAGATTAGGTTATTTGAACATCAAAGAAAATTATGATAATTGGCAGAATTTTTTCCACTCTAATCTAGATAAAAACACACTAATTTTCAATGAGTATCATGCTCTCATTGTAGAACACAACAAGAAATTCTGTACAAAAAAACCTAGTTGCACGCACTGTCCATTAAATAAGCATTGCGAGTACAATAATAGAGATTAGTTTATTTTTCTATGTGAATCGTTTGAGTAGGGTAAGGTATATTTATCTTATGTTTATTTAGTTCTTTATAGATTATATCCACCATTCTTAGCTTGGCATCATAAGCCTCCCACACATCGGGTACCCAAAATTTTGCTTGAAATTTCAATGCATAAGATTCTATTTTCTTGAATATAACTTGAGGTACAGGATCATCACCTACAAAATCCTGTTGCATCATTGCTTCAAGAACAATCTCTTTAACATTATCAATATCAGTACCATAAGCTACATCAAACTCAACAACAATTCTTACTTTAGCATCAGGCAGAAGATAATTTTTAACAGTTGAATTTGCTAAAGTACCATTAGGAACAAATATTACTTCATTATCCCACGTAAGTATTTTTGTGCTTCGTAATCCTATGTCTAATACCTTACCATCTATATTAGATTCTTTGATATGAATCCTATCGCCAATTTTAAAAGAATTATCTATTAACAAAGACACACCACCAAAAAGATTGCTCAATGTATCTCGCAATGCTAATGCTGCCGCCAGCCCTATCAAGCCCAAACCGCCAATAATAGGACTGATGTCTATATTCCAGAGTTTAAGCAATAATAATAATGCCCATATTATTAAGAATGCCTGAGATATCTTATGTAATAAAGGTAACAAAGCGTCATCAAGTGAATATTCTGTTTTTTTGACAAATGCTTCTCCATAAGTTTCTATAAAGAATCCAGTAAGCTTAATAAGAACAACAAATAACATAATAATTATGAAGCTATTTATTATTGTACTTATCGGATGATTCCAAACACCAATATATTTCAAGGATTCTTTTGCAGCATACAACAATATCAATTTGAGAATACTAGGCTGAATCGAAATCAAACTGTATTTTACTTTTGAGAATTCTGCTTTTCGTACTGATTTCGATCGGGAATTATAACTTAATAAATATCTATTGATAATTTTAGCAATTGCTTCACCTATCACAAAGACAATAAGAAATATGCTTATTGCCAAAACTAATTTAGATAAAGGATAGTTAAAAATAGTAATTTTTTCCAAAGTTTGAATGAACGGGGTTTGTTCAATAGCTGTGATATTCATTTTGGTACCTATAATTTCTTAAGCTGAATAAAAGTTGTATTTCCTTCAGCAGTTATTGATTTTTCGATATCTATAAATTTACCCTTATACAATCGATCAATAGCTCTTTGTACTGATTTGTAACTCTTTGCTCCACCTTTATTCTGATATAGTTCAAAGAGATAGCCTATTTTTATCTTTTGACTTTGTTCTTTTACTACATCCAATAATAATTGCTGATCCAAGGATAGTTCATCAGATTTATTTATTGAGGGATTTGCCCTATTAAGCATTGTTTTAATTACATTATTGACAACATCAATATCAATCTTACGTTTAGCATCATTCTCAGCTTGCAATGCGCATTCCCTAATAAGAACAAGACCCTTTCTCATATCTTTTGATTCTAAAGTTGTTGCAACAACTTTATCAAAAGAATCTTTATCAAAAGCATTTGGTCTATAGAATGCAAACTTTATCCTTTCTAGCAATATCCCTTTGACCTCAAATTCATTGTAGGGTCGAAATTCTAGTTCTTTTAGATTTAGTCTAGATGTTATTCTAGGGTCTATCTTATTAACAATGTCTTTGAAATTAGTTATCAACAATATTGATTTTCGGTATAATTGTTCTAAAAATGTATAAATAATATCAAAATTTTCTAGCTTATCAAATTCATCCAGAATTATTACAACTGAACTTTTGTTCAATGAAGAAATAGCTTTTTTTTGTAAGTCTTCTACTTTATTTGAAGACGTTATATTTCCTAGTTGATCATTGATATAACTGAATATCTTGAATTCAGTATTGTATTGCCAACAGTTGATATAGATAGATTCAACTTCATCATAATCTTCAAGCTCTTCTAAAACTCTTTTGCATGCTATTGTCTTTCCTATACCTTGAACACCATGAATCAATATATTAGATCCATTTGTTTTATTGAATAATGGTTTTATTGCATACGCAATTTCGTTTTGTTCTTTTTCTCTATACAATAAATTCTTAGGCATATAAGAGAATTCAAGAACTTCAAAGTCTTTAATAAAAGACTCATCATCATGCAATATCTTTTCAAATAAACTCATTTTTACTTAGCTTTTATCTTATCAATACCATTCATATATGGAACTAAAACTTTAGGTATCTTGATATTACCGCTTTTGTCCTGATAATTTTCAAGTATTGCCACTAAAGCTCTTGATGTTGCCACAATAGTACTATTCAAAGTATGTACCTTTTTATTGATTTGTTTCTTGTTTTCTGTAGTTCGGAATCTAATGTTTAGCCTATTTGATTGATAATCAGTACAATTAGAAGCTGAAACAACCTCCCTATAAGTATCTTGTGCAGGCATCCATGTCTCAAGATCATACTTTTTTGCTGCAACAATACCTATATCACCAGTACATATATTTACTTGTCTAAAAGGTAACTCTAATGATTTAAAAAATTCCTTTGCATTGTCAATAAGTTCTTCGTGAAAATCCCAAGATTCATCAGGATTACAAATAATAATTTGCTCAACCTTTGTGAACTGATGAACTCTGAAAATGCCTTTTGTATCCTTACCATGACTACCTGCTTCTTTTCTAAAGCATTGACTTAGACCAACAATCTTAATAGGTAAATCCTTTTCTTCAAGGATTTCATTTCCATACATTGATGTGAGAGGATGCTCAGATGTTGCGATAAGATAAAGATCTTCATCTTCTATTTTATATACCATCTCTTCAAAAGCACCTAGATCAGTAACGCCTTCTACAGATTTTCTATTGATCATTGCGGGTGGCATAATAAAAGTATAACCTTTTTTCATCATGAAATCAACAGCATATCTTTGTAAAGCCATATCTAATAAAGCCAATTCATTCTTCAAGAAATAAAATCTTGCACCTGATGTTTTGCCTGCTCGATCTAGATCAACCAAATCCAAGTCTTTAATAACATCAACATGACTTTTTGGTTTGAAAGTTTGCTTTTTCGTTGGTCTGTATTCATCAACCAATACATTTTCAGAATCATCAATACCATAAGGCACTGATTCATGCAATATATTAGGTAATTGCATCATTATGTCATTGATTTCTTTATCTAAATCATCCACTTTAAGTTGAAGTTTGTCTATTTTTCCAGGAAGTTTTTTACTTTCCTCAATAAGTTTATCAATAGGTTTTTTGCTTTTCTTGTTTATAGAAATATCTTTGATTATCTGATTTCGCTTATGATTCAATTTTTCTAGCTCTTGAAGCTTTTTTCTATAATCAGAATCTAGATTGAGCAACTTGTCAAATTTCTCAAGCATTGCTGTATCTTGCCTTTTTTCAAGACTTTGAATTATGAGTTCAGGGTTTTCACGTATTAATTTGATAGATAGCATTAAGGATCACCTTTTATTTTATTATTTATAACATTTAGAAATAATGTCTATTTTTAAAAAAGTTTCTAAATAAAAAGATATATAAAACAGATATTATATTAAATATAAGTAAAAAGAGGAATAAAAATATGAATAAAAAAGCAGAAATGTGGGCAACAGTTGCAAAATTAATACTTATACTGGCTTTTGCAGGGCTATTATTCCTTCTAGCAACAAGATTATTATCAGGTTTGTAAGATGATTAAAAATAAGAAAGCTATGAATATGTTAACTACTTTTATGGTTGTTATAATACTTATTTTAGTTGTTCTTTTGATATCACTTGGATTTTTCAAACCTTTTTTTACATCTAGCGAAGATTTGGCTGAAGATAATTTGTGTAAAGCTGCAATCGATACTAGCAATAAGCAGAATATACCTCTCGACACAAGTCAATGTCAGTATCTTGATCTTGAAGCTGATGATGAAAAAGAACTTGCAGATATAATTGTTAGATGTTCAAGAAGACTAAATAATCTTAATCCGCGTAAGGTAATGATCGAAGGTACTCCTGAACATAAAGAATATTCAGAGGGTAAAAAAATATTTTTATTTGCGTGCTCTGAAGTTAATGTAAAGAAAGACCTAAATCTTATTGATTATATGTATAAAACTAAATTTGATGACGATGATAACTATCTTTCATTTTTATCAAGCGATCCAAGAACCACTGAAAAATCATGTGATGAAATCACAGTAGATGAAGAATATCTTAAAAATCAAAAACTAGAAAAAGGCCAATATCTAATATATGGTGCTTATCCTAATACGCTAAATTTGCAGATAGATACTGACGAAAAAATATATGACACTGCACAGATTTCAGAATCAGTAGGAATAGCAGGTGCAGGAGTGATTGTCTTCGGAACAGGCTTTATTGGAACAGGAATTGTAATTGCTGCAGGCATAGATTACTTTTCGGAAGAAATAATAAAATCAACATTTCCTGATTTCAAATATACACATACTGAAACAGTAGCGGAAACTATCAGATATCCAATAGCAAAAACAAAAACAATATTTAGATTAGTTTGGCCAACAGACATAGAAGGCTATGAAATTCAATTGGATAAGATATGCAGTAATGTATTTGCCACATTAGAAGGCGAAGATAATGTTGCGGCAAAATATTTATTTATGAGATCAAATTACAAAACCATAAAAGGAGAGGGCGAAACACTAGATTATTTTTCACAAGGTATAATTATCGTTAAGCAAACTGACAATATGTTTAATAACGACAATGTACTTGTATACTATCCTCCAAAGGTGAAAGACAATGAATAAGAAAGCAATGGAACTTGAAACAATCGGCTGGTTGATACTGGCAGTAATATTTTTATTGATTATGACAGGTGTCATAATGTATCTTAGAGGTTATCAAATAGGATGGCTAGAAAGAATAAAAGACGTACTAAGATGAATAGGATGAATAAAAAAGGAATGTCTTGGCAAAAAATTGTCAAAGCAGTAATTATTTCTTTGCTTGTATTTATAGTTGTGTTTTCTTTTTTTAATCTTTTAAGATCTACATTATTTGATTCAGATATTCTTAAACCTTATGAAGATGATGAACATGTTACATCTGTGGAAAGAACAGTAACTGAATTTTCGTCAGAACTAGAGACAATAAATAAGAACAATTGTTATTTTAGTTGGAAGTTCCAGAGTTTGCCAGAATTAAATATAAAAGTTACAGGAGATAAAGCAATAATAAAAAGTTCTACAGACGAAACACAAACAAGTATTGATGATGTAGATGGAATATATCTGTTCAAGGTACAAACCACGAGTAGCAGTTATAATATAATAGATAGCGAAGAAATAAAAACTATAAATCTAAAGAAAAAAGATGATACTATTGAGGTAAATGTAGATTTTATTGCTCCTGGTTTTATGAACTGGAGAGAATGGTTATTTTATAATGATGAAAAAGAATGTGAAAATGTAGTTTTATTAAAGTCAGGTAACAAATTAGGAGTTATACTAGAAGACATTCCTAGTGGTTCAACAATAACATATAATAATAATGCAATAATAAGCTGTACTGATACGAAAAAATTGACTGATGTCAAAGATCGGCTTGAGAAAATAAAATCCGAATCTAATTTAGATGTGAAAGGATCATTAGTAAAGGAATTATTCCAAAAATATCCTTCTACTTTTACTCTATCAACAACAGAAACAAATCCAGATAATAATGAATTGTATATTAAAGATGCATTTTATAATTCTAAAGAAACTAATATGGTTTTCAAGTTTTTGAATGAAGTTCAAACTACTTATAACACTTATTACAATAAATTAAATTGGCCTATAAAGGTAAGTGAACAGGATTATTTATTAGCTTGCACAGCATTCTCTGATTTAACTTCAACACCTTGTTATTATCCTATTTTTACGGATGAAACTAAATTATTTAACAAAGAGGATAAGCTACGTCTTGTAGGATATAAAGTAAATATTTATAATGCAGGAAAATGTGAATCACTAGGACTAAAACCAGAGAATTATGATTGTGAAGACGGCGATTCTTGTCTACAAAGTATTATTAATGATGCAAGAACATTATATAAAGAAACACAAGAAGAATCAGTTAGATCGACTCTTCATACTTTCACAGATCAGTTTTTTGGTTGTGATAGTAGATACTTTTATTCATACTATCATGCCATGGGTTTAGATTATGACGAATATAATCCTAGTACAGGAACTACAAGGAATAAATGTATCCTATATAAAAACATTGCAACAAATCAAATATGCACAGAATATTCATTTGCAGACATAAGCGGACAGAAATGTTATTATAATAATGGATTATGTAAAGAATATTCATAATAAATAAAATCAAGGCAAATTTATTTTAGATTTCATTAGTTCAACAATATCTTTTAAATTGGAATAATCAAACTCAGAACTTTTATCTTCAATTACTCTCCAATCTCCAGAATTGACTACCGGAATGTAAAAAGTTTTTTGTCTAGGAAATACCAAAGTAAATATACCCAGTTTATCACCTATTTGAGTATAACAAAAGGCAGAATTCTTGCTAAAATCCAGATTTGAAAAAATATCATTCTTATGTTGATCAAAAAAATCATTTATTTGTATAGGATAAGCATTAGGTAGGGATTCATTAATTTTAAACTTGCCATAAGAATACAACAGCTGAGAATTGCTGACAAGTGGAAACTTTTTAGCAGGTTGCAAATCAGAATTGCCACAATAAGCACATAGATTCAAAACTCTAGAAGGCTTATAAAAAGCATTTTTGTATCGTTTAATGCATTGATCCAAATCTTGAACCACTGAATCAATATCAGATTGTTTACAAACTTCAACAACATTAACTTTAGGTAGTACACCTATCCTAATATAATAATCTCTTGCATCTAAATCTCCATCAAAAGTCAATATTGTACCTACAATCAATACAGGAATCAATTTTTCTAAGTCCATTATTATATATTATAGTTGTAATCTTATATACTTTATTATAGGAAAGTATACATTTCATTATAGTTTCAATATAGAAGAGATAGTGATTATTCAAAACCTTTATAAATATTTATAAATGAATAATAAATAGTAATATTTATGCTTAAAAATAGCATGAGGTATATTAAAAATGGCACCAAAAAAATCCCAAAAAGTAAATAATACAAGTGATAGTAAAAAATATGAATGGAAATTAGTCAATATAGCAATATCAAGTTCACTAGAGCATGATATACCACTAGAAAGAGTTGCAGCGACTCTACCAAATACAGAATATAATCCTGAACAATTTCCTGGTCTTGTTTTAAGGATTAAAGAACCAAACACAACTGTTCTTTTGTTCAGCTCAGGTAAAATAGTATGTACAGGCGCTAAATCTCTTGATGAGGTCGATTTATCATTACAAAATTTGATTAAGATTCTAAAAAAGTTAGACATTGAAATCAAGATAAAACCTGAAGTTACTGTACAGAATATGGTTGCTCATGGCAACATACATATGGATCTCAATCTGAACAGTCTAGCAATGAAACTGCCAAATACAGAGTACGAGCCTGAACAATTCCCGGGTCTTGTATTTAAATTAGATGAAGCAAAAGCGACATTCTTGTTGTTCAGCAATGGTAAGATTGTATGTACAGGTACAAAAAGCGAAGACCAAATAGACAAATCAATTGCGATGCTAATTGATGTTCTTAAAAAATATATTTAAATATTTATTTTATATTACTTTTTTCTTTATTTATAATAGAATCCTATAGCTTTTTAAATTTTTCATACATTCTATAGAATAAAAATGGATGTGGAAGATCAAATCAAAATATTTCTGGATTTTATCAACAATTCATATAAAACAGAAATGCTAGAATCGATAAGAAAACAAAGAAATTACATAAACATAGATTTTTCTAGATTAATATTGTTTTCACCAGAATTAGCAGAACAACTTCTTGATTCTCCAACTGATTCAATAAAAAATTTTGAGCTTGCAATCGATGATCAATTTAACACAAAAGGATTCAGAACAAGATTCTATAATTTGCCAGAAGGTCATAAGATCAGCATAAGAAATGTAAGAAGCGTACACTTAGGTAAGCTATATTATTTTGAAGGTATTGTTAGACAAAAATCGGATGTAAGACCTCAAACAACACTAGCAAAATTCGAGTGTCCTGCATGCGGTAATATAATTGTTGTACCACAACTGGATAAAAAATTCAAAGAACCTACAATCTGTTCTTGTGGAAGAAAAGGCAAATTCAGACTGATTGAACAAGAACTAATAGACGTTCAAGGAATTGTCCTAGAAGAATCTGCCGACTCTTTAGATGGTGGAGAACAACCTAAAAGAATCAATATTTTATTACAAGAAGATCTAGTATCTCCAATAACCGATAGACAAACTAACCCAGGTGCAAAAGTAAGGATTATTGGCGTAATCAAAGAAATACCTATAGAAGTTAAATCTGGTGGACAATCTACAAGATTCGATCTTTTAGTCGAAGCAAATTACATTGAAGCCATGCAGGAGGATTTCTATAACATCGATATAACTACTGAAGAGAAAGCGCAAATTCATGAACTTGCAAATGATCCTAAGTTACATAAGAAATTGTTGAACTCTTTTGCGCCTTCTATATATGGCTATGATGAAATAAAAGAAGCAATAATGCTTCAATTAGTTGGTGGAGTGAAAAAAACACGAAGCGATGGAACTGGAACAAGAGGAGATATCCATATCTTACTGATAGGTGATCCTGGTGCAGGTAAATCACAATTACTTAAAAGGACAGCAGTTGTAGCACCAAAATCAAGATTTGTTTCAGGTAAAGGTGCGAGTGGTGCGGGTTTAACAGCTTCTGTTGTAAGAGACGAATTTATGAACGGCTGGGCATTAGAAGCAGGTGCGTTGGTATTAGCAAACAAAGGTATTGCATGTTTAGATGAACTTGATAAGATGTCACAAGATGATACTGCTGCAATGCACGAAGCACTAGAAGGTCAGCAGATTACTATAAGTAAAGCAAATATCCAAGCAACATTACGTTGTGAGACAACTGTACTTGCAGCTGCAAATCCCAAGTATGGTAGATTTGATCCTTATGATGAATTAGCAAAACAGATACAATTGCCACCTGCACTAATAAACAGATTTGATCTTATATTTCCAATTAAAGACATTCCTAGTGCTAAAAAAGATGAAATCACTGCAAAACACATATTGGCTCTACATAAAGATCCTGAATTATTTGAGGTTGAGATAGATACAGAATTAATAAGGAAATTTTTTGCATATGCCCGGCAACAATGTAGACCAGCACTTACAGAATCAGCAGTTAAAGAGATACAAGATTTTTATGTAAGTATGAGAAATTCTAATAACAACAACGAAGGTATTAAACCTGTGCCTATATCTGCAAGACAATTGGAAGCATTAATAAGATTGAGCGAAGCTTCTGCAAAACTAAGACTATCTGAAAAGGTAACAAAAAAAGATGCTGAACGATCGATAAGATTGTTGAAATATTATCTAAGTCAAGTAGGAGTCGATCCTGAAACCGGAGAATTTGATATTGATAGAATATCTTCAGGTATAACCCAATCACAAAGAAATAAACAAAAAATAATAAAAGATATTATTACTCAACTGGATACTCATAATGAAGGTGCATCGATCGAACTAATAATTAAAGAAGCTAAAGATAAAGGTATTGACGCAGATAAATGCGAAGAGGTAATTGCAAAATTAAAGAATACCGGCGATATTTTTGAACCACGAAATGGATTCTGGAAACCAATGAAATAACAAGAAGGTGTTAATTATGAACTTTAGAACAAGAAGAATAGCAAAAAAATACTCTATAAATAAGATTAAAGATGGTAATTTCGTAGTTTCAAAAAATATTGAAGAACCTAACTACCTAAAGATTAATAATGATAAAATATTCCGAGTTAACATAGTTGGTACGATTATAGATAAACTAGAGATGAGTGGAAAACATACCTTAGTTATTGACGACGGAGGTAAAATAACATTACGGACATTCAAAGACATTGATTTTTCTAATCTAAACATAGGAGAAGTCGTTGTTGTTATAGGGAGACCTAGGGAATACAACAATGAGATCTTTATTGCTGTCGAAAACATAGCAAAAGTAGATGCTAGATGGAACAACATAAGACAGAAAGAATTACCACTATACGAAAAGTATTACGATCAAATATCTGATGTTCACGAAGAAAAAAATCAGATAGAAGAACAACCAAAACAAGAGACTTCTAACCTTATTGAGGAAGAAGAATCAATAATCAATAATGAAAGCAGCAATACTGACCCTAAAGCAATATATAGCTACATAATTAGTACAATAGAATGCTTAGATAAAGGAGAAGGTGCTAATTTTATTGATGTTCTTAATGAAATAAAAAAGAATAATTATAATCTTGAAAAGGCAGAGATGATGATAAATAAGATGATACTAGATGGAGATATTTTTGAGATTCTGGGAAACTTAAAGATTTCTCATTAATAGAAAAAAGGCGTAACATAAACTTCAGTAAATGCAGCAACAACTAAAATAACAATAGCTAAAAAAAATAACTCGCATACATCTCTCAATATAATATCAAAATTTTGTTTCCTAAAATCTTCACGTAATAAAGATATAAATATTATACCTGCACCCAAGCTAGAAACAAAATAAGCCAATATTTCTAATAATCCATGAGTGAAATATCTTAAAAAAGATTTAATCAAAGCTATGCTCATACCCATATGAATAAATTTAAGAAAATAGTCTCCTAATGCATATCCCAAGACCGAAGCATTCCATGTTAAGATAAATGCACCACCAAAACCATAAACCAAAGCAAATAAAGCTACGAAAGATAGTACTTTTACATTGTTAGTGAGAATCTTCATAAAAAGTTTTGAACTACTCATTGAATGAGTTGTGACAACACCACCGTTTATCTTACTCACTATATTTGCCTGCGCTTCAAAAATAAGAACTCTTATACTCATATCAACAAAAACAAACCAAAACATATAAGCTAAAGTAATTCCCAAAAACATAAACATGAACAACAACAAAGTGTGCGAATGCACATGAAAAATACGTTTAGTTGTCTTTAGCTTAAGATCTAGTTGTTCGTTTGCTTTTATTCGACTTACAAAAAAAGGTATTATGGCCATTGTTGTAAGAAAAACGCTCAAAAGACTGGCATAATCTCTAAATGCAATATAAGACATAAATATTGCAACAGAAGCATAAAAGAATGAAATGACAAATATCTCTAAACAATTATAATGTTTCTTCTTGAAAAATATAAAGTCAAATAACATAAGTGTACCTCTTTTGATATATAAAAAGAATAATAGGATATTTAAATCTTTTGTTTATAAAAAATAGACTATCTTCTCTTATATCTAGGATTATATTTTTTATCAGCTTCATCTATTGCTATTTCTCTTATCAGTTGAGTTGTAATTTTATTATTCTCTTCAACCCTTACGAAAAGCTTGAAAACAAAGAAGAAAAGCAACAATATGCTTAGATATATAGCAAGATCAACTGCTCTACCTACACCTAATAGAGTAGATGCTATCTTTAATAAGTCTGTGAAAATTGCCACGAGGGCTAATATCCAAATAATAAACCATAACCAAAACTCTCTAAAGCTAATCTTGTCCTGCTTTAGATTATAAACAGTTTTAGCCATCAAATATAAAACAATAAGTATCATCAAATAAGCTATACCTTGCATTTTTTATTCACCTTCATAATTCTAATAGTTTTCGTATGATCATCCTAAAAAGAATCTTAAAAGCATTGAATATGCTTTGACCTTTTTGCATAGAATAATCAGTATATAATATTGTTACAGGAACTTCAACATATCTCAATTTGTGTTTGTTTATTTCAGTTATGAAATCTGATGCGTGCTCAAATCTGTCTCCTAACTCTATATTCTTAGCTGCTTTTCTATTCATCAATCTAAATCCATTATGCGCATCACTCAATAAAATGCCTGAAAACAAGAAAACAACAATTGTAGAACCCTTAAGCAAGATTCTTTTGGAGATAGGAACATTCTTTATGTCTATCTTTCTCAAAAATCTGCTACCTAAACAGATATCTACCTTTTTTCTAGATATTATCTCTAACATAGCATCAATATCACAAGGAATGTGCTGACCATCAGCATCAAAAGTAACAATATATTCCGCGCCTAGTCTTAATGCATAATCCATCCCTGTTTTCAAAGAAGCACCTTGACCACGATTTATAGGATGATGCAATGCATAAACAGGCAGTTTTTGTATTAATGAGAATGTTTTGTCTTTACTGCAATCATCTACAACAACTATATTACTATACCCTTGTTTTTTTAAACCTGAAACAACTTTAGATATTGATTTTTCTTCGTTGTATGCTGCAATTACGACAAATACCTTATCCTTGTATTGTTTTGAAATCATAATCAAATTATTTTATTCATCAACCCTATCCACAAGCTCAACAATATGATAACCATAATTAGTTTTAGTTATATTAATATCTCCTACATCCATTGCAAATACAGTATCTTCAAAAGACTTCACCATCTGACCTTTACCAAACCATCCTAGATCTCCACCTTGATCAGCTGAAGGACAATCAGAATATGCTTGGGCAAAAAATTCAAAATTCTCATCATTTACTCTGCCATAGATATCTAATGTCTTATTGTAAGCTTCTTCATCAGTCTTGTTATCATCAATTGCTATCAAAATATGTCTTGCACGCACTTTAGATATGGATTCATAATAAGTTATATCCTGATTGCAATTCCAATCAACCTCCCACAGTATTGCTTTATCACCTGTCACAGTTGACTGTTCATAGAATCGATCAAAACAGCTTGTACCTTCACCATTGAAGAAAAACAATTTAGTAAACATGCTATCTGCCTGATCATTCTGAGCAAGTTGTAAAGTATAGGATGAACGATCTTGGTTTGGAATTACTATTGCTGAAAAACCAAATAAATCAGTTCTATTGTTTTGCGTATTATCTATAACCTCAATAGATTCTCCATCAAAGTAAACAACTTTATCGGGATACAATGCCTTAGAGCTATCTGAGGCCTCATAATAGGCATCAAAGTCGTCCTTAGGAACTTTAAGTATATGATATGATTTTCCTTCATCTATTGTGAATGGACATTCATAGTATGTTGATTTGTCATTACATTGCATATTAGTCCAGATATAAGATGGATAAGATGAAATAAATTTATCGCCACCATCTTCCATCATACTCTTGTATAATTGATTTGCTTCTGGGGCCGTGTTATTAAAATCAGTTATTAGTTTAGATATTGCTTCATCTTTTGGCAGATTATATACTTGATTATACATGTATGCTCTATCAAAATTCCAACTTCCAAAATGACCCCACACTCCTGATTTTTTAATCATATCATTAGATGTGATATATATTGATGTTGGCGCATCACAATGAGTATATTTAACAACATCGTCGACAACTTGTTTAGGGATATCAAGATTTAACAAATGTTGTCGTGCATATTCTTTTTCAAGAACAATTATTTCATTAATTATCTTTACAGATTTAGGTGTGTCATTAAGATAATCATTTAAAGCATCAAATGCAGAATTTTGACCACAATCAAGCATTCTTAATATTCCAATAGTCGTGTTTTCATCATTAGTCAAGAAGCTCTTACCAACCCAATAAGCATCATGAGGTACCTGAAAACCACCATCAAATGTGACTGGTCTTTCTGCTATCGCAGTAAAGAAATAACCATAGTCCCACCAAGATGTTAAAATTGCATCTTGAGCAGTATTTTCATTAACATAAGTAAGAGAATCATACCACATATCATTCATCAAAGGTAATTGTTGTTCTGATGCAGCTAAACCTGCTTGATATAACGGATTTAATAATAATGCTATTACCAATAATAATACTGCTCTAACCCTTAGTTTTTTCTTAGCAGAAGCATAAAAACCCATCATCCAATTATCCAGCATTCCAAAAACAATACTAAATGAAATTATCAGTGGAGGCGTAACTACCATCAGGAATCTTACAGCCTTAATTGCAGGATACATTGTTGCTGCAATCCACATGACCAACAAAATCGAAAATTGGTAATGGTGAGACTTGTCATAGTTTCTTTTCATAAGATTATCATAATCTTTATACAATAATGCAATAACACCTATCAAGGCAATAATAAAATAAGGATAACCTCCGAATTTACTTATGATATCACCAACAGAGGAAGGATTAAGTTCTGCAACAGTCGTCATTATATTAGGCCAATAATTTGTTACACCTACTGCTTTCAGCCTAATAAAACCTAAAGGACCTTCAAAAGCTTGCATATATTTAGAATAACCTTGATCTACAGCACCTGTAGCAAATGAATATATTGACAAAGAAAGTACAAAAGTTAATAATATAGTTATTAACAAACAATAAAATTCAGGTTTTATTTTCTGGTATATTGTAACCATATCCAACTTGGATTTTTCTTGATTCTTTGAAAAGTAGAGTTTTATTACTTCTACAATCATAATTGCAACTAAAGTAGCAAGGACAACATCATAAACATACCACCAGCCACTCCATGCAAAAGAATATATTGCTGAGAAAACAGATGTAAGTGATGCAAAAATCAGTTTCTTTTTTAAGTCGCGGGATTTAATTGTTTCAACAAACATCCATATGATGTATAAAGGAAAAATAACATTATAGATATCAGTATCTCCACCGCCACCCGGTGTTCTTGTAACAATACCTTGATGAACAGCGACTAAAAAAGAGGCAACAAATCCACCAATATTATTATCAGATATTCTTTTACCTATGAAGAATGCAGGAATGACTGTCAAAGGCGCAAGGATCAATATGAAATAGAACATTGAATGCATCATGTCCATTTCTGAAAATATATTAAATATTTTGTACAAAAACACTAGGAAATATTCATGAAAAGTACCTTTTGAAGCAGGTAGTCCCAATGGTGCGTTTCTTGTGGTTGAAGGAACACCATCTTCGTTAAGATAAGTGCCAAAATGACCATTTTTAACATAGTTATTAGCATTAGCATAGAAAGTATAAGTATCAAGATCCAATAGATATGTTAAACCATCATCTCTTTGGAAATCTTCTTTATATCTGTTCGAAGTTTCTTTAATCTGAGAATCAATAGTATCGCGATTTTTATCTAAATATTCGTTGAACTGTTTCGTGACTACAGAAGATTTTGTTGTAGAATCAAGATCGCCATAATCTGCATCTACTTGTGTTTGAATCTGCGATTTATAATAATTATTTACAGTATTTGTAGCCCACGCATCAGTAATAGGTAGATCCATTGACTGCATTCTAAGATGAATTGCAAAAAACATAGATATCAGTATAAAAGCTAAAGGTATTAAAACCATAGCATGCTTTTTTGATAATTTTTTAAGATTTTGCATACCTTCTTTGATATCAATGTCGATATTTTCAGTTGTATCAGTAACTTCTATTTTTTTTTTATTTTCTTTAGATTCGGGTATTATTTCAATATTCTGTTTTTCTGCATCATCACTCATTTGGATCACCTTTTCACTTATCAGGATATGCTTCTTTAACTAATTTTAAATTCTTATTTAATACTATTCTTAACGGATTGATTATATTTGATATTTCTTTAGCAACAGCATCCTTAAGATCAACGGATGCTAGTTCCTTTGCAACAAATGCTTTTTCAACATCTTCATAGTTGTTAAAAGTCATTATTCCACCATATTTTTCAGGTCTTTCTATGATAAATGGCCTTTGTTCTTTTTCTAAAAATCTAAAAATTACATATTTTAACATTGCTAGGACACCATTATCTTCAACAATGCCATCAACACAATGCGCTTTTCGTAGTTTTTTCATTACTGTAGCTTCATCATCAATAAAATCAATCTTAGTATTTGGCTCTGACGAGCTCATCTTTCCACTTTTACCTAATCCTGGAACAATAGGATTCATAAGATGACATCTTTTCTCATAGCCAATCTTAGGTAAAAATTCACGAGCAAACATAAATATCTTTCTTTGATCAACACCACCAAACTGTATATCAACGTCAAGATATTGTTCATCCAATGATTGTAAGATAGGATATAATAATCCACTCATCTTAGGGGATGCTATCTGTTTAACAACTTCAGCACCTGCTTTTTGAGTATCTCTTGTTGATGCTAATGCACTCATCTTATACATATCCAAAGTATATTCTTCTGATAGCTGGAATTCAGTACCTTTGACAAATTTTAATTTATCTAAAGATACTCCTACTCTTTTTAACATCTCTTTGATTGTGAACTCATAATATTTTGTTCTTTTTTCAAGTAATTCCCATGTTGATTTCATATTATCAAGATAACCATGTAAGTTAGCAAATAGAATTGTAACATTAGAATTTGCATCAAGAAAATCAGCAATCTTTAGCATTGGAACAAAATAACCAAAATGAGGCTTACCTGTTATTGCAGTACCCCAATATATATTAAGATCCCTTTGTTTCAGAATTTCTTTTATCTTGTCTTCTCCAACAATCTCTTGAAGATTCTTTGTAACTAAAGTATATTTATTATCAATCTTATTTGTTTTTGCCATAACAGCCACCTCTTTGTCAAAATATAGCCTTATTTAAAAATAATACTTAATAGTAAAATAAATATAATAATATATATATTTGAACTATAAATAGAAAAAGTTAATAAAGGTTTTGAAATATAAAATCATATATGGTAAAGAAACACAATATACTTACAAAATTCATTGATCTTCTTAAAAAGATAAAAAAGATCGCTGACGAGGATTCCTTTAGAGGTTATGCTTTAAGTATAATTATAATAATTATAATAATAAAATTCTTAATTTTACCTGCCATGGGATTAGTATTGGGAAATACTTCATATCCTATTGTAAGCGTTGTTTCTAATAGCATGTAGCACAGGTTAAATGAGTATGATACCATCTGTGGTACATTTGTAGATCGTTCACAATATGAATCTGATTTCAATGGATACTGGTCTGTATGTGGTCAATACTATGAAAACAATTTGAATATTTCAAAAGAGGAGTTTGAATCATTCTCCATGAAAAATGGATTCAATATAGGCGATGCTATGATATTATACAAAAAAGATGTTGAAGATATCAAAAAAGGGGATATAATTGTATTTATGATGACCATCTATCAAGACCAGAACACAATAATGCAAAAACCAATAATACACAGGGTTGTAGATATTAATTATAGAAATGAACAATATTTCTTCACAACAAAAGGTGATTGGAATCCTTCGTCAGACTATAGAGAAACAAAAATAAGATATGATCAGATTGAAGGCGTAGCAGTACTTAAAATACCTTTTGCAGGTTATCCTAAATACTTTCTTAGTAAACTACTAGGTCAATTATAGATAAAAAAATTATTGACACTTACCATTAACACAAGAATCAGCACAATACTTTATCATAGAGAAATGCTCATCAAATTTGCAGTAATGTTCAACAACATAATCCCCCGAATAGACCTCAGAAGAACCATCAAAGCACCTATCATAATATTCTTTACCTGCGTAAATAACATAGCCTTTACCATGAATATCATCATAATCGGAATCATGACAACGTATGATAGGTATGGAATTTCCTGAAGAACTTATAAAATTTCCAGTTATTGAAGAATCTCTGATATTCAAAGCAAATGCAAATAACAGAAATGCAATCACTACCATAATTTTAGTTTGTTTTCGTCTTCTAGGAATCATATTGAATCACATCATAAAAAAATAAATAAAAAAAAACACAGAAACAAGTTTATCTCTTCTTTTTTCTAGCAGCTTTCTTTTTCTTTGCCGGTTTCTTCTTTGCAGCTTTTTTCTTCACAGCTTTTTTCTTTGCTGGTTTCTTCTTTGCAGCTTTCTTTTTTTTTGCTGGCTTTTTCTTAGCTACCTTCTTCTTCACTGCTTTCTTCTTTGCTGGCTTTTTCTTAGCTACCTTCTTCTTCACTGCTTTCTTCTTTGCTGGCTTTTTCTTAGCTACCTTCTTCTTCACTGCTTTCTTCTTTGCAACTTTCTTTTTCTTTGCTGGCTTTTTTTTCGCAACCATTTTAATCTATACCTCCTTTTTAGATTATAATATATACTTTATAATCGTTAATCATTTATATACTTTTCTTTTTCTATTTAGTTTTGATTTTTTTTCAAAAAAAAGAAAAAATATTTTTTTACTTTTACAATTTTGAAAATATTTTTGTTTCAATTTAAAGAAAATATTAACTAAATATTAGATTTGTCGACGAATAACAAGAAAAATAAACCCTTTTTTAAAATAAAAAAGAAAAATTTATTTTGTTATGAAAGTAACAATATCTGAAATTTTAATTCGTTTTTGTTCAGTTGTTTCTATATTTCTGATAGTAACAGAATTATCATCAAAAGTTTCAAAATCTACTGTTATACAATATCTTACTCCCAACTCATCTGCTCGAGCATATCTTCTTCCGATACTACCCGATCGATCATAATATAGTCTGAAATTGATGTCTGAAATAAGTTGCTTTCGTATAGTATTGTATAGTTCCTTTGATTTTTCATCTAGTTTGTTTACCAAAGGAAAAACTGCTACCTTGAATGGGGCAATATTAAAAGGTAAATTAAGAACAATATTTCCCCTTTCTTGATTATCAATATAAGCAAAATGCAATAGCGAAAATACATTTCTATCAACACCAAAGCTCAATTCTAATACGTGAGGTATATACTTTTGACCATTTTCATCAGTTATTTCCATTTTTATCTTGGATATTTCCTGATGACCGTGCAAATCATGATCAGTTCTGTAGTGGATGCCGGCTATCTCTAACCACCCATAATCATCCAAATAAATTTCAACATCAAAGTGATATTTATTGTAAAAAGCTTTTTCTTCTTCATTTAGTTCTTTAAATCTAAATTTATCCCTTGGAATTTTCAATAGGTTAAGATAAAATTGTTGAACTTTTGCCATATGATAAGTATAAAATTTTGGTAGGTTCATATCTTTTGCTTTAATCATCTGAGCCAATTCCTGTCTTTTGTTTGATGAAAATACTCTTAATTCATAATCAGCGATATCTGAAAAATTATCATGCTCATTAACAAGATTAGGATTAAAAAAAATCTGTAGTTCTGCTTGGGTAAACTCTCTCTGTCTCAAAACAAAATGTCTTGGAGAGATTTCATTTCTATAAGCTCTGCCTATCACAGCCAAACCAAGAGGTAATTTTTTTCTGAGAGATTCAAACTCTCTTTTGAAATTAACAAAAGGAGTTTGAGCCGTTTCAGGTCTAAGATACGCTTTATTTGCATCTCCCACACCTATATCTATAGGAAACATAAGATTTTTTGAATGAGCTTCATTGAAATCACTTCCGCAACTAGGGCATTTTAAATTTTTTTCTTTTATTAACTTATTAATTTGTTCAATAGACATTGCTTCAGCATCAATTTTTAGCAAAGATTCTATTAATTTATCTGCTCTTTCAACATGACCTTTTTTACATTCAATAATAGGATCAGTAAAGTTTTTTAGATGACCTGATGCCTTAAATACATCATTATGCATAATATTTCTACCCTCAACCTCATAGAAATTATCATTTAAGTTCAGAAAGTAAAATTTCCACATATTTTCAAAATTGGTCTTGATTAGTTTACCTACATGACCATAATCATAAAATCCGCCCAATCCACCATATATTTCTGAGGAAGGATAGATTATTGCTTTTTCTTTACAAAATTTTGACAAGATTTCTATTCTGTTTTCCATTGTTTTTCACCAGCCTATACAACATTATACTTATTTAAAAATATTATCCTAAAAAACTTTGGCCTAACGCCACTTTTTTAGTAGCAACCAAATCAGTATAGTATGATTCTTCGTCATATTTTGAAATGACGGGATTCTTGTTTTTATCTAATGCAATAACTGCAATACAATAACTAGTTCCTTGAGTTAATAGACTAACATCTATACCTAAGGCTAAAGCAAGCACATTCTTATAAGATTCAAAAGAGTATGTTGCAAAACCACCATCAAGAGGAACAGATGCTGCAAAAGTATATTCGTCAATATTATTACTGCATCCTACATCTGTTAAAAAATACTCTCCTAAATATCCTCCAATATATATCTCAGCAAATGCAACATCCGTATTTTTACTACCATCCTCATTTTGATTATTGGATATTATTGTGATCATATTAAACTCATCAGCATTTATTTCAGGTTTTCCCGGTGCTAAATCATCTATAGGAGTTATCGATTCAGTATAATCTGATTTAAAATCATCGTAATCTACAGCTTCTACTTTAATATCATGAGATGTGCCATCTTCAACATCAGCTAATACAACAACATATCTTAAATCAGGATCATCTTCTACAATATACAGATGATCTTTATCAAATGCTTTGGTTTCACTAACAAAATCCTTATCCCTGAATATTGTATATGAATATTCTGCTATATTCTTTAGCACAGGTTGATCAAGATCAAAAATAAAATCAGAGTTTGTATTATCAAATACAATAACATCATCACTTTCTTCAATAATTGTTTCATCATAATGATTTCCATTCATAATTATATCGTCCCTATATATCTCCGCCTTTAATATGTCATCAATATAAATATTATATTTCTTTACATCTGTTGAATCAGTAGGCATAATCTCAATCAAGATAGAATCTTCTGCTTTTTCAAGATCCGTTACAATAAATTCAGGTTGTAATGGTTCAATGTTATTCTTAAATTCAACAGCATATACTAATAAAGGAGTTAACTCAATATTAATATTTTTATCAGCGTATTCAATGATTTTTTTGGTGTTCTTACTGAATATGAAATTCTTTTTATTCAAATCACATTCTTGAAGATTTGTCAAAGGAGTTATTTCTAATCCATCTATAGTGTTGAGATTATTTACAGATAATTTTCTCAGGGGAGTTATTCCTTCAGTAAAAGATACTTGAACCTCTGCTTTGAATATCTCAGAAATTTCAAAATTAGAAAGATCGTACATAACATATGAATCTAGCAATAATGTTTTCAAATCTTGCGAAAGCACACTAAATTCTTCAGGCATAGCAGAATATTTAGACATAATTCCATCATTGGTAATATGGACCTCTAAATCGTCAGGAGAATTGACGAAACAATCACAAAAAAGATCGTCAGATTTATAACAAGCTATTAGTTGCGATAAAACATAAGCACTTTGAATATGAAGTTTTTCTTTGTACAATTTTGAAATGAAATCTTTATTTGATTCCGAAAGTTCATTTCCATCATAGTCTATTTTGTAAGAATAATCAAAATCTTCACTAGATAAAGACAAATGTTGACTTATGCATCCTGCTACATCCTGATCGTCAATACAATCGGCAATCATATTATCAAGCTGAGATTCTTGCTTTTTTATAATATCGAAATCAAAATCAGAATAAAGTTCAAAATCATATCTATAGAACAATGTTGATTTGTCTTTTGTGTAAAAATCCCAAATATCATCTTGTGAGGATATGGTAACACCCTTGTCTTGATCTTCAGGAGTTGAAGCGATTATTTCGGAAGCTTTATCTTTACCAGTCTCAACATCTTGAGAATTCTGTAATTTTGCATAGATGGCTTTATTTATAGGTTCAAATAATTTAACAATATCAAAATTTCTTGATTCTAATTCTCGTTCTGAAAATCGTATTCCTATGAGGTTCCATTTATTATCCAATATTTGTTGAGAATCTATTGCAGTAAACCTATTCAAATCTTCCACAGAACAAATATTTGACTTTGTCAAACCCAAATTCGCATAATTTTCACAAAGAATATCTATAGATTCATCTTTAGGATATGCATGATATACCATTATATCATCAACACTAGATTCATAAGAATATACAATAAAATCACAGTCATAAGATAAACTAGGCATCTCGTCAAAGAATAAAACATTTTCATAAGACATAATTTCAGATATTTGATCTTGCTTATCTTGACTTAACTCCAGATTAGAGACTAAACATATTCTTTCATCAGATTCAGGCAATAAAAACAGATATCTAGATGCTCGTTCTGCAAAATCATAATCAGATAGGTCCGCACAATTAGAAAAGTCTTTTTTAGTTAGTCGTATATCGTCAGTAAAAAAAGCCAGAGGATCTAGAGCATAAAGTCCAGAATTAAGCCTACGGATTATTGCACTAGGATTTATTTCTTGACTTGTGCAAAAATCTCTATCATTATATTGAGATATGTCTAGTATTGATACAGGAACGTTTACTTCAAAGTGAAGATGATTTCCGTTTGGCTCTATCTTTGCTATTGCCTGACCTTTAGTAACAGAATCACCAATATTAATATTTGGTAAAGCAATAACATGAAGATATCTTGTGTAAAGACCATTATTATGTCTTATTCTAATATATGTGGTAGTACCTGTTCTTTGAACTTGGTCAACAACACCAGATTCAACAGAATAAACTAATTCATTTGCAGATGCCCTTATATCTATACCTCCATGACATTTTGTACCTTGATTTCCTATATAAACCGTCCTATCTCCAAAGCAAGATGTAAGAACAATGGTATCACGTCTAATAGGAAAAGTATCAAACTTATAATCTTTGGCTAAAGGGCTAAAAAGATTTACTGAAGCATAACCTGCATCATATTTTGAAGAAGTAAAACCTGATGCGATATCGAGATTTATATTTTTATAACTCTCATAAATCATCGCTTTGTCAAATATAGGAATGCTTGCAGCTTCATCATCTGATAAAACTACTTGATAGTCGGAATCTTTTTTCTTGATTTTTGCAGAAAAGCTAGCATTTGGAAATATATAATCTTCATATAAGTCACCCATTAAAGTCAAATAAGTATTGTAATAGTTACTAGAGTATTGACCAATGTATTTTTCAGAAGGCGAAGATAGCTTATAAGGAGTCTCTTCTTCTTCTGTTGATTCTTCTTCACGACCTAGTTCTTGATCTTCAACAACATCAGAGTAATATATCCACTTATTATAACCTAAAAAATGCTTATCGCCAGATAGATAAATATTATCCTTTACAGTATTAGAAGAACTCAGAGCACCATTATTAGTAAAATCAAACAATGCAAAATCATAACTATATTTTGCAATGTCATTTAAAACATCATGTAACTCAACATATGAATGATAAGAGTTAGAAATAGCAACACTGTCTTCAAGCGTATCTGGAAAATCTTGCATAGTTATAAATTTTAAACCTATTGCATAGAGCATAAATGCAATTAAAGCGATTATAATTATTATATGTCCTACAGTAACACCTTTTTTGTTTGACTTCATTTTAAGTATTGTATTGTCATTTTTCGATTGAGTTTATCTAATAAAAATAGACAGCCATAATATCTATAGGGCTTATCCAAATTGTTAACTACTAAATGTAGCGATCTGCATTGTGAAGCAAAATCTGATCTATCAGTATACATCACAACTTTATCTTCAAAAGGATACATAAGCATCCAAGAGTCCTCAGGATTTGAAAGATATATTTTTTCAATTGCTGTTTTGTAAGTATCTCCAAACTTTTGATCAATATATAATGTGCTTATAGGAACTTGAGGTGCTGTTTCTGAACTCAAATAATATTTTTCTATGGTTTGTTCGTGAATAATAACATCACTGACTATGTCTAAGGACTTTTTCAAGTTATCTATTTTATTACTAGAACAGATTTGTTGATTAAGTACAGATTCAACAATAAAATTATAATCGGGATTTGAAGATTCAACAATCTCTTGATATTCTCTTGCACCAATAGGAGTGCCATAAAAAGCAAAATAAACTATAAAAATTACAAATATGATCAATATAGCATACATTTGCAACATCCACGCAGGTAGACTAAATATTCCTTGTCCTTTTTTTGATTTTATTTTCATCCTAATCATTAATTTAAGTTAGTTTTAGAGGAATAAGATTATTAGCAAATACATCTATCTCTAGTTTGCCCTCAACCAATTTATTTTTTGATTTGTCCATATAATGAACAGGCATAATATATTCATAATAATGGACATTGAAAGGATTAGTATCATCCCAAAGTTTGAAATATTTTTCATTGTAATATGATTGTTTTATAGTTTCATCTTCTGAAGATAGGGTTACTTTAGCCGATAGAAAATCATTCTCATAACTAACATAATACAAATCATCTAATCTATCTAATTTGTCAATATCAACAACACCAAATTTACTTTTGTGGATATCTTGATTATATTCAAATATAGAATCTTGCGAGTATAATAATAAAGTTACAAAATTATCAGCATTAAGCTTAGGAAATAATCTTGGTTGATCTAAAGAAACCGTGAAAAACAATACAGATAAAGATATCACTACAATGATTAAAAAAGAAACCATATCAAAAAAATCATATGCTGCCTTTTTGTTCATTCTTTTCGTGGTCATTATTCTTCAGAATCCTCAACATATGATTTTGTTCCATCTTTAATATTAGATACTGTTATCACATCTTTGTCCTTAATAAAATAAATAAAATCGTCAACATAGCTTCTGCTAAAATCCTTACCTATCAAAGGCAATGCAAACGGAAATACAGTTTGTTTATCAGAACCAAGAGAAGATATCGTTGCAAAATTAGTGTATTCTGTTCTATGATTCAATACATAAGGCTTTCTTTCGTCAGATATGATTACAACAGCATCAGGACTTGATGCCAATAATGTAGTGCAATAGCTATAATGTATTGCATATTCTGCCTTGATTATATCTTGACGCTCTGCCTTGTCTTTAATGGTCTGAGATCCTGAAAAAATAATCAATGCAACAAGAATAAGCTCAATAAGATAAAACATTACAGGACCTATTGAAACAGCTTTCTTATTCATCATGCACCCTTTTTATAAAATAAAATAAATATATCAAAGTAATAATATTAAATTATTTATAAAGGTTAGGAAAAATAAAATATATATTGCAACACACATCAACAAAAATATTTATAAAAAGCTGGATTTATCAAGCAGTGTATGGCTAAAAGCAAAGAAGAGATTGAGCTAATTATTACTGAAAAGCCTAAAGCTGCACAGAAGGTTGCACAAGCACTTGCAGATAATAAAGTTCAGAAAGAAAATATTAATACAGTACCAGTATATACAATAAAGCACAAAGATAAAACTATTGTTGTTACTTCTGCTGTAGGACACTTATACACAATTGCTGAAAAAGATTCTAAACTAAGAGGAAGATTTCCTGTATTTGATACTGAATGGAAACCAGTATATGAAGTAAACAAGAATGTTAAATATTCGCAAAATTATATAAAAACGCTGAAAAAGATTGCTAAACAAAAACCCAAGCGAGTTATTGTTGCAACTGACTACGACATTGAAGGTGAAGTAATAGGTCTTAATGTTGTTAGATTTGCTATTGGTAAAGATGATGCTTCTAGGATGAAATTTAGTACACTTACTAAAAATGATCTTATAAAATCGTATGACCAAGCAAAAGACACATTAGATTGGGGTCAAGCAAAAGCAGGTGAAACAAGACATACTATGGACTGGTATTATGGTATCAATCTAAGTAGAGTCCTTACACATTTTTTGAGAGAAAGAAGAATATACAAACAAATGAGCATAGGTAGAGTTCAAGGCCCCGCATTAAAAGTTTTAGTTGAAAAAGAAAAAGAGATCCAAGCATTCAAATCAGAAAAATTCTGGCAAATTGTATTGAACCTCAAGAAAGACAAAGAAAAAGATACAATCGAAGCAATGCACAAGTTAAATCAGATATTCGATAAAAAGCAAGCTGAAGACATATTTACTAAAATCAAAGACGAAAAAGAAGCAATTGTAAAAAAAACCGATAAACGAAAAACAACACAAAGACCACCAACACCATTTGATCTTACAACATTGCAGACAGAAGCATACAGAACATTAAAGATAAAACCAAAAAATACCTTGCAATTTGCACAAGATCTTTATATCAATGGTTACATTTCTTACCCAAGAACATCGTCACAACAATTACCGGAGTCCATAGGATACAAAAAAATAATAAAACAACTAGAGAAAAACCCACTATATGCTCCGTTGTGTAAGATATTAAATAAAAAATCAACACTAAAACCTAATAATGGTAAGAAAGATGATCCTGCACATCCTGCAATATACCCTACAGGTGTTCTTCCAAGTAAAATAGAAGGCAAAGAAGCAAAACTTTACGATCTAATAGTGAAAAGATTCTTAGCAACATTTGGAGACAATGCAATTAGAGAAAGTGTCAATGTAGAACTTGATGTCAAAAAAGAAATCTTTATTTCAAAAGGTGTGACAACACTAGAAAAAGGATGGCATGTTCTATATGAACCATATACATCATTCAAAGAGCAGCCTTTACCTTTGCTTGATGAAAAAGATAAGCTCAAGATTACCAAAGCAGACAAATTAGAGAAAGAAACTCAACCACCTAAACGTTATACTGAATCATCAATAATCAAAGAATTAGAGAAAAGAAATCTTGGTACAAAAGCCACAAGGGCAAACATTGTTGAAACCTTATACAATAGAAAATATATTGAAGGCTCACCCATTAAAGCAACAGAACTAGGCATTAAAACTATTGATGTATTAGATAAGTATTCACCATTGATTGTTGATGAAAAATTAACTAGACAATTTGAAGATAACTTAGAATTAATTAGACAACATAAAAAACTACCAAAAGATATTTTAGAAGATGCAAAAAAAACGATTGTTAAAATTATTGATGGTTTTAAAAAAAACGATAAAGAATGTTCTGATGAACTTATAGAAGCAAATAAAATAGCCATAAAGGAATTCAATACTGTATCGACATGTCCATTATGCAAAGAAGGAAAAGCAGTTATAAGAAAAGGCAAATTTGGTCAATTTTTGGCATGTTCTAATTATCCCGATTGCAAATATACATTCAACATTCCTAATAATGCACGTAATGTTAAAGAAACTAATAAAGAATGCGAAAATTGTGGAAATTTATTGGTTAGTTTTACTGCAAATAGAAGAACTTACGAAATATGCATTAATCCAAACTGTTCTAGCAATAAAAAAAAACAACACCATATTGCTGAAAAGATAGGTAGAAAATGCCCTAAATGCGAACATGATCTAGTTATGCGTGAATCGATTTATGGCAAGTTTATTGCATGTTCCAACTATCCTAAGTGTAAATACACTGAAAAGATCGCTCAACAAGCTAAAAAAGAAGAATAAATTCTAAAATATAAAACTTTATAAAATACTAAACCCTTGACTTAAATAAGATGATAATAGGATTAGTCGGAAAACCATCCGCAGGAAAGAGTAGCTTTTTCAAAGCTTCAACACTAGCAGATGTTGATATTGCAAACTATCCTTTTACAACACTAAAAGCAAATTCTGCAATCGGATATGTCAATATTGATTGTGTTGATCAACACTTTGGAAAACAATGTAATCCAAGAACAGGATTTTGCAAAAATCATAAAAGGTTCATTCCTGTACAGATGATTGATGTTCCAGGATTAGTTCCAGGAGCACATGAAGGTCATGGCATGGGTTCACAATTCTTAGATGAACTAAGACAGGCGGATGTACTTATACATGTAATTGATATTTCGGGAAGTACAAATGAAAAAGGTGAAGCGGTAGATGCTTTATCGTATGATCCTTGCAATGATGTTGCATTCCTAGAATCAGAAATAGACCTATGGTACCTAGATATTCTAAAAAAAGGCTGGGAAAAATCAGTCAAGCAAATGATGCAATGCAAAGAAAATACAATAAAATACATTGCAAAACAATTAAGTGGATTAGGTGTTAAAGAAGAACACGTTGAAGATTCTGTTAAACAACTGAATATGAATATTGAAAATCCGCAATCATGGACACTAGAGCAATTACTAGAGTTTGCAAAATTACTGAGACATAAAACAAAACCTATTGTTATTGCAGCAAACAAAATAGATATTCCAGGTAGTGAAAAAAATCTTGAAAGATTAAAACAAAAGCATCCGGATCTAACTATTGTAGCATGTTCTGCAGAGTCTGAAATCGCATTAAAAAGTGCTACAACCGCGGGTGCGATTGATTACGTTCCAGGAGAACCAGATTTTAAGATTGTTAAAGATATAAATAACGCACAAAAAAAGGCATTAGATTTCATAAAACAAAATGTATTAGATAAGTTTGGTTCAACAGGATTACAGAAAGTTCTTAATACTGTAGTTTTTGATGTCCTTAAATATATTGCAGTTTATCCTGGAGGCGTAAATAAATTAGAAGATCAATATGGTAATGTATTACCTGATTGCTTTTTGATGCCCCCAAATAGTACAGCGTTAGACTTTGCATTCAAAATCCATTCAGATATAGGAAATAATTTCATCAAAGCAATTGATGTGAAAACAAGGAAGGTAATCGGTAAAGAACATATCCTGAAAACAGGAGATGTTGTTGAAATATGCACATCAAAATGATTAATCCATCTCTATTACTGATGTATTATTTGTTGCTTTAAATGCTACGCTTAACCTATCTCTACCAGCTTCTTTTGATTTATACAACATATCATCTGCTATCTTAATCAATTCTCTTTGTTGACAAGACGAATCTAGACAACTGAACAGACCTATAGATATTGTAAAATTATTATGGGGTTGTTTTTCCTGAAATTCAAAAGGCGTATTTCGAACTAATGCAACAAAACCCGAACATTTGTCTATAGCTGTATTATAATCCGTGTTTTTAAAAATAACAATAAACTCTTCTCCACCATATCGTCCTATGACGCAATCAGGACCAAAATGTTGCTTAAACAATTGAGATAATTGTATTAGTGCTCTATCACCAGCAGGATGACCATTAGTATTATTGTAATGACCGAAATGATCTACATCAACCATTGCAACAGAAATAGGCTGTTTTTTTGTACTATGAATATTGAGCTCACGTTCAAGTATGTTTACGAAAGCTCTTCGGTTATAAAAACCAGTCAAAGTATCTGTAACTGATTCTTCTTTTACTTTAGTGAATTCTCGAGCATTTGCAATTGCAATAGCAAGTTGGTCAGAGATTATGTCAAACAATTTCGAATTAAGCTCTTTTTCATGATATAAAGTAAGAACACCAAGCAAAGCATCTTTAAATATCAACGGAAAAGAAGATATTTTTTTATGGCAGATAAGAGATTCTGATTTCATCTTACAGATATTTTCAACATTATCAATAAATCTAGATTGTTTATCTTTTTTTATCTGCTCAACAAGATCGTGTTCAATATCCTTATACATATCAGGCAGGTTTGATGCTACAAATCTTTTCCTAGCATCAAAGAACAATAGAGAACAATTATCTACAACAGAACCATCAACAATAAAATAAACAACTTTTCTCATAAGAGAATCTATGTCTAATGAACTATTGGTTATTTTGCTTAACTTTCCTAACATACTATACTGCCTATGTTGGCTTGATAAATCCATATTTTGAAACAATTCAGAAATAAAATACTTTATATAGTCAAGCAAATATATCAATCTTACAACTTTATCCTCCTCATACATTATAGATTCATCAAAATCCAGTATGTGTGACTCATCTAGTTTTGTTACAATTGCAGTTTCAACAAGACTAAAATCATCTTTTTTAAAAGGACCGACAATGATTGACCCTTCGTAAAACTTATCCTTTATCACAGGAATGCCTATTGTATAAAATCCAGCTTCACATCTTTTTATTGAAACTTGTCGTGTGTTTTTATTGTCCAAAGTAATATTAGCTTTATGATATTTGCACAAAGAAGTGTTTTTAGAAATTTCACTACAAAGATTATTTATATTATAGAAATAAATATCATGATTTTGTCTATCAACAATCTTTGTAAATACGCCAAAATCATTGAATAACTTTGAACTCAATTCATTTAGCTTTTCTCTTTGTTCGATTGACAGTTCCATAGTGAATGTATAGTTGCTCTGTTTTTAAGTTTTATTATTAGCAAAGTATAATAATAACATTGTAGCATCATCTTCTAGTTTGTTCTTAAATCTTAATGTATTTAAGCCTTCTTTGTATACTTTTTCAATCTTCTCAAATATTTTTTCAGAGATAGATGATTCATTTAAATCTTCACCATTAAATTGATCAAGCTCAAAGGCTTGTTGTTCTGTAAAACCTAGTTGCTCAGTCATAAGATTATAAGCTTCAATAAATCCATCACTCATCATAAGAACATAATGTTCAGAATCATCAAGATTTAGCTCTAAACTTCCAAGAGACGAAGATTTGGAATTTAGTCCTACAAAATTATAACCTAAAGGAGAAATTTGACTATTATAACAAGTTACCGAATACGACGTATTATTATCTATATTTTTCTTAGTGAACACATAAAAAGAAGCACCACAATTTAGATACTCCAGATTGATCCTATCATTTTCTTGCACAATATCAACAAAATTAGCAAAAGCGGAAACTGCACCATCAGAAGGTGAAAAATAATCCTCTACAGAGATAGAAACTTCTTTAATACTTTTTCCTAACTTGAGATTATCCCTCACATTACTGTACAAAGTCGTTGCATCCATTGCTGCAAGTGTACCTTTACCAGTAATATCTGCTAGTGCAAGTCTCAATTTACCCTCTACGTCTTCAGCAACATAGATGTCTCCTCCTAACGCCCTTTTAGAATTCAAATAAGCTCTTATAACATAATCACCTTTTTTTATAACTCCAGAAGGACAAAGATAGTTCTGTCTTTCAGAAGCTAAAGATAAATCATTCAGCTCACCACAATGTATAGAAAATAGTTCTGAAGGATTAGAAGAAGGATCCGATATTGATGTGAGGATTGCTTTTTCGACAGCATCCTCTAGCAATACGTCTTTTAGGTGATCTGAAGAAAAAAGATGAGGATTTTTCATGTGCCTATGCAAAGTATTGAATATGCTCAATCTTAATACAGACAGGTCAGTTTGCATTCCATCAAAACTAAGATCCTCATCAACTTCATTATCATCACTATGCACAAATTGAATCTCGTATTTATTTCCATGTTCTCTAACATTGATTACTACTCTAGGCATTCTATGCATATTATTAAGTTTGAAAGGTTCGTATTTTTTGAGATCATCATTTTTCATCATCACCACACTTGCAAATTTAGTTATGTTTTCTAATTCGGAATATTTTTCATCTCCATCGGCATAATAGAATAAAGGACCAATAAGTTTCATAGATATTATAATATCTCTAAGATTCTTGCCAGCATAACCTGTTAAAACAATAGATTCGTAAACCTCATCCAAAAAATCAACAACATCTGTAGAAAATCTATGAAAAGAAATGTCTGCGTCCTTTCTTGAACGTCCTCGATCTACTCTTTTTCTCATGCTCATATAGTTAGTGATGTATAGAGGATCAAAAGGAGCAGGGATTGCAATTAATTTGTGCTCAGGATAATTCTCAAACTCTTCAGTAAGCAGACATAAAAATTCAGGATGATTTTCAGGAACAAGTGTAATAAAATCTGCTTTTTCTTTTTCTAATGACCCCCTTAAAACTCGTAAAGCTGAACTATTTAATCTAGGTTGAGAAGTTTGCATATCAGGATTTGTCGCATCCACATACCTAGCAATCGCTACATTATCTACGACCAAATGCTTACCTTTAATCCTTTTTTCCTTTTTTTTATCTTCAGTTTTTTCAGTCATAGCAAATCAAACGAAATTAATTTTTTCCAGGAAGGGTCTTTTTTGTCATTGTAGACAAAAGCTGTTTTAACAAATTCGAATTTAGATACGTATGTTTTTGCAAGTCTTTTTGAACTTACAAGTGCTTCTTTTAATGCAAGTTCTTTATTATAGTAAAAAAAAGGGCTATTGAATTCACTTAGATCCAAAATAGTTATATGAGGATGAAAATACCATTCATCAGTATCATCTTTATTTCTATTGTAATTAAATTTTAAAAAGCTTAATGACAACACATCTGAAAACAAATAGGATTTTCGCAAAAGTTTTGACCTTAGCTCAAATAGATTATCAACATCACTGAAATCAAATATTACTCTGTCCTCTAACCTAGAGACAAAATAATGATTAAATTTAATAGTTTTTTGTTCTTTTGAAACTCTAAATAGATGTCTTAAGAAGTTCTTAAGATCAATAGGAGCATCAAATTTTATACCCCATAATAACGTAAGATGTGCAGAATAATCTTTTTGAATAGGCAGAGAAACAATCTTGCTGAAATGCTTTTTTATCTTAAATATAGCTTTATTTATAGGTCTGTTAGGAATAAGCAATACAAAAAAATCACAATCAGATATGTTCTTTTGACTAAACCGACTACAAACTTTATCTATCAATGAATCAAACATCCTACCACCATCTAGTTATTAAAATATACAATATTCCCTATATATACCATATATATTATTTAATTTATAAAAATATAAGATAGTTAAATATATAAACTGCAGTAAAATCTACTAAATTATGACAAATCTTATAGAATCATTCTCGGTAAATATTGAAGATATAAACTATGAAAAGTTAAAAACAGATAGTTTAATAGATAATATTCTAGATGGTGGTTTTGAAAAGGGCATTGTAACAACAATATACGGTCCAGCAAGCTCTGGAAAAACTAATATTTGCGTTTTAAGTACTGTTAATAATGCATTAAAAAATAAAAAAATAATGTATATTGACAGCGAGGGAGGATTTTCATTAAAAAGAGTAGAACAATTATTAGGTATTGAAACTCAGAACAATCCTTTACTCAAACAAGTTTTGAATAATATAATATTGGTAAAACCAAAATCATTCAAAGATCAAACAACAATAATCTATGCATTAGAAGATTATCTCAAAGATAACCAAGTTGATGCCATTATTATTGATAGTATTGGTATGCTATATAGGCTAGATAGGTCAGATCTAGATATAATGAGTGCAAACTATGATTTGAGTAAACAGATCAATGTATTACACAATCTTGCTGAAGAATATAACATACCTGTTATTGTCACAAACCAAGTCTATGCACTATTTGATCAAAAAGATAAGATAAGAGTAGTTGGTGGTGACATAATAACATATTCAAGCAAATGTTTGATAGAACTAGAAAAAGAAGAAAATTATAGAAAAATAAAACTTAAAAAACACAGGCATTTGCCGGAAAAAGAAGACTATTTCATAATCTATGATAGAGGTATAAAAAGTTTAGAGGAATATTCAAAATGGCAGAACTAAAAGAATCTTACAATAATATAATTGAATCAGACGAATTCAAAAAATGGAGTGAGGAAAATCCAAGACATATACTACAAGTTGCATTTTTCTCAAGAAACATAAAAGACGAGCCAACATGGAGCTTTAGTTTTGTGTCAAATGATAAATTATATACATTTGAATTCAATGATAAGATTATATGCAAAGGTCCAGATGATGTTTATATTGAAAATGTGAAAAATATTTTTGATCTCGATATTGATAAAGTCAAGATGACTTATGAACAAGCTCTGAAAACCATAGACAGCATAAAGAAGAATTATGTTATTGTCAAAGAAGTATGTACTGTTAGCAATAATAAATCCTATGGCATTCATTGGAACATGACAGAGATAACTGCGGACATGAGAATGATTAACATAAAAGTATGTGATGACGGCATAATACTAAAACAGACAGAACAAAGTTTGTTAAATCTAGGTAAATGGGAAAAGAATGATGAAGCTAAACAATCTTAATTGTTTTATTCTTTGATGTTTTACCTTTTATTATCTTTATTTCTTTACCAGTAATCTTTTTCAGGTATCTTATTAGTTCCTGATTTGCTTTATTATTCTCAGCGGGCTGGGATATTTCTATAATAAACTTATTATCTTTTGAAATAATATTATTCTTTCTAGAATTGGGTATTATCTTAATCTCAAGAGAATTGTTTTTTATAAGTTGATCTTTAAATTTAATAGAGTCCATCTAAGTATAGTCTCTCCAAGTGTGCTTACATTTCTTACATCTATAAAATTTTGTTTCAGGTTCGTCAGATGCTCTTGTTTGCTTTGTCCAGTAACTTGCTTCGTCGTGGCCGCATTCAGGACATTTTATCTTTTCTGTAGGTAAAAGCTCATTTTTTAGTTCTTCATCAGCAACATCAAAACTGGCTTTGTCTTTGTCTTCTTTTTTTTTAGATTGTAATTTAAAGCCTTCTGAAGACTCTTTATAACCACATTTTGGACAGTATAATATTGTCTTTTCTTCTTCTTTCTTAGGTAATAATATACCTTTGCATTTCGGGCAAAATTTCATAATTGTATAGACTTTTTGTTTATTTTTAAAGGTTGTGGTTCAAAATATTTATAAATAATATGTAATGATAAGATTTCATGAAAAAGAGGTTATTAATATTTGATTTTGATGGAACAATTGTTGATTCTGGCGATGTTGTTTATGTAATCAATAGAAGCATATTTAAAAAAGAATTTAATATAAATATAAGTAAAAATGAATTCTATAAATTATTTGATGATAATTTCTATAAGAATTTTGCTAAATTCTTGTTCAAGCATAAGAAGATAGGATTTTTGGGGTTGTTAAAATTAGAATTTGAAAAGAAAAAGATACAAAAATACGTTGAACAGTTACTGATTGAACTTGAAAACCACAAAAGCCATTTCAAACCATTTCCAGACATAAAAAACATGTTGAAAGAACTTAAAAAGAAAAATATTCTTACTGTTGTCTCTTCAGATTTAGATAGTTTTGTCAAGTATATTATAAAAAAATACAAGTTAGAATATTTCAACGATGCTTTAGGAGCAGATTTCGCTCTTAGTAAGATAAAAAAAATAAAATATCTAATCAAAAAATACAATATACCTAAATCAGATGTTATTTATATCGGAGATACAATAGGCGATATTTTAGAAGCTAAAAAGGCAGGAATACAATGTATTGCAGTCACATTTGGTTTTCATTCAAAGAAAAGATTTTCTGGATCAAAGATAAAAGCAGATTATTATGCCGATAATGCTAAAGAATTATTAGAAATTATAAAAAGAAAAAAATAAAATAAAAAAAAAGGTAAAAAACCTTTAGTAATAAGTTTGGCTTGTTAATTCTTCGTCAGCTTCGTCATCGTCTTCTTTCATCTTGTTGAATCCTATGATTAAACCTAGGATAGCTAACAAAATAACAACAATAACTAAACCGATTTCCAATGCATTAACAAAGCTATTGCTTTCAACATCTACTGTTAGAGTTTGTTTAGCAATTTCACCATCTGCTGTCTTAACACTTAAAACAAAGCTGTGTTCACCGCTAGCAGCACCGCTCTTAGCTGTAACAGTCATTGTAACTTGCTTCATTTCATCGTTATTTAGCAAAAAGTCACTCTTAGGTGAAAATTCGAACTCTAAAGCATCTGAATCTGCTTCTAAACTTACTAGTTCAGATTCGCCGCTATTGCTTAATGCAATACTGAATTCTGCACTACCGTCTTCCATTGTTGAACTTGCTTTATCAATCTTAACTTTGATATCAGCAACACTTTCAGTATCAGCTATACAAGCTTCACTGGAAGCAATTTCAACTGGAATCTTAGTTTCTGTTGATTCCTTACCACTAGAGTAAGTAACCTTAACAACTAAGTCATAAGTACCAGCTTCAGTACATTTTTCAGTTATTAAGTATAGTGGTTCACTGTACTTAGTTTCGCCTTGTTCTAGTTCACTTATATAATCGCTTTCACTTATTTGAAGTTCAGGAATGCTTGCAGTGATTTTTACATCATCTTCATCGTCGTTACCAAGATTTTCCATCTTAGCTTTAACTTTGATTTGTCTGCCTGCTTTAACAACTTCAGGTGTAACGATTACGTCTTTGATCTTGATGTTATGTTTAGCATCGCTTTCAACAGCAATGTCAAACTGTTCTGTGTAAATTACATTACCAGATTCGTCACCAAAGATGATCAAATTCAGTACATATTCACCAGCATCAACAGATTCAGGTAAGTCCAATGACAATGTCATTTCCTTTTCTCTATCTGCTTTTAGATCAAACATGCTTGAACTATCCATAGCTTTATCTTGATCATATTCTGTTGCAAGAACAGCCATAGCCTTACAATTTTCAATGTCTCTGTAAGACATTAATGTAAAACTAAGTTCTATTTCATCTTCAAAATCAACTTGTTTTAGATAACCGTTATAGTCTCTGCCATTCAATTCAACATCGTAAACAGCAACATCCCAGTCATCTGATAGGTCTGCAAAACCAATATTTGCAAAAACACTTAGCAATAATAGCGCTAATATGCTCAATGCTTTTACTTTAACCATTTTCATATCCTCCGTGTTTTGATTATCGTAAATTGTTTATTTTATAGTGGATATTTATTACCGTGCAATAGTAACAATATACTATATTATAGTATTTATTATTTATAAAGCTTTCGCTTCTACTCCTCTATAATCTCTATAAATCTGCCTACCCTTCTGTTAAGGACGCCATTGTCCACAACATCAATTACTATGGTATATTCACCTAAATCACTGTCTTCAGGGATTGGCATCACTATACTTCTAGTCAATTCTTTATTGTCATTTAGGTCAAATGGACCTATTTCACGATTCATCTGCAGTTGTGGGATTGCAGTAACAACCTTGATATTCTCAAAGTCAACGTCACCATCATTCTCCATATGCAGATCAATGATTATGTCTTGGCCAGGATGATATGTCAGACCGCCTGGTAGAGCGATATCACCTATATATAAACTGATTATCTCGCCTTCTTCTTCCTCATCATCACTATCAGGTCTAGCTCTTTTTAAAACATCAAATAATGTGTCATCTATAGCCAGGAATTCGTATTCATTATCAAATCCTAAAGATATAATATATTTTACACTATTGAATGCGCTGTACTCATCAACATATTGAGGTGTAAATTTACAGGATTCAGAATCGGAATAAACTAATTCTAAGTCTCCTTCATCACTTATTCCTACAAATACCCAGTAGTATTCTTCCATACCTGGAGCATCAGAATAACTATTTCCTGATAAAAATCCTAATTCATCCAAATCTGTTGAAAAAGTGATTTCTGTTCTATTAGCAATAATATCATTACCGCTGTAACTCATAGCTATATCAATCTCAGGATAAAAATCTTCAACAACAAATGTAATTGTTTTTTCAACAATTTCGCCATCTTTATCTTCTACTGTCAACAGATATTCTGTTTGACCTTCTGCTTTTGCAAATGCAGTTAAAGTATTGCCTGATTGTTTTACAACAACATCAGGATTAACTGATAAAGCTGCATAATCATCAATTTCTCCTAGATAGTTGAAATAATGATAACCACTAGCAAGACCAGTTCTCTTGAACGCATCCTTTTTCAAAGAAATTGATTTGTTGAAAAGATTATCTTCAATATCTAAGTCAATTGAACTTTCGTCAAAATTACTGATAGTCATATCTACCCAATCTCCGTAAATATCTGAATAAGTTTCAGGAGCATCAGATACTAAATAGTCTCTCAGTACATTTGAATAGATTATTGTATCATCATCTTCTTCAAGCCACAATACTGATGTATCATCTGAACTCAAAGTTAGATCAACATCAAGTTCATCGCCTTCAGCATCAACTAGATATTCACTTAGATCAAATTCTTGTTCAAAATCTGTAACATAAAATGTATCTGGCATTGTATCTATACTTGGTGGATTGTTCAAGATAGTTATATATGCAACACCTTCACCACCGCTTTGGTCTGTGTATTTAATAGCAAATGCATAAACACCAGTTTGACCAATAAAATCATGTGTCAAAGGTATTGGCTCTAACTTGAAGTAATAATAATCACTTTCATACTTATCAAAAGTCAGATTTACTCTTCCGCCACCATCTTCACTTACTAGTTCCATCTTTGTAACAACAGAACCTTCAGGTATTGTACTGCCATCATTAACATCAACTACAGTAAACTTAGTGTATAAGTTTTCTCCTCTGTAGAATGTATATTGTTCATTTGTGTAATCGCTATCTGAATAAACTCTCAAATAGTCAACATCATAAGCATGATTCAATGCTAAATATGTTGAGCTTACACTTATTGAATTATAATCTGATGCAACAAGATCTGCTGTAACAGTATGTGTTCCGTTTGAACCTGTAACATTATATTCAAATACAACATTGCCAAAAGCATTTGTTGTACCTGTACCAATTGAAACTGATTCATCATAGAACTGTACAGTTGCACCACTTAAAGCATTACCATCGTCACCTAAAGCAGTAACTGTGCATGCTTGCTCGCTATCAAGAACAGCTTCATCAAAGCAATCTATTGAAGCAGTCATTGTTCTACCAGTATTCATTACTTTAATGCTTACTGTCATAGTATCAGAACCGCCTCTTGTATCTTGAACTTTAAATTCAGCATCATACATAGCATAGCCAGTATATGGATCTGCTGCATCTAGTCCAGGAGTGTAAGTAAATGTTCTTGTACTTGAATCAAAGCTTGCGCCTTCTGGTAAGCCTAATGCACTATATGTTAATGAACCTAGTTCATCTTCATCTGTTGCACTTATTGTAAATGTCAATGTATTTAATTCTGTAACTGTTTGTTGAGCAACTGCAGTGAACTCTGGTGCATCGTTGATATCTTGCAATGAAACTGTGATTGCTTCGTTTGCATCAACTAACAGCATACTATCATATGCTTCAAAACCATCTGCAGTAACTTCAATATTATAGCTACCTTCTTGCAGTTCAGTAAAAACTGCTTGACCACTTGCATCACTTGTACCATTTGCATCTGTAGGACCATCTAAAGTTATTGTAGCACCGCTTAAAGCTGCGCTTGTCAAACCATTTTCTACATTAACAGTTAATGTATATTCAGGTGGTTGCACAGGATTAAGTACAATGTATGCATCATTGTCTCTTGCAAGATGGAATTCAGGATACACATAATCTTGATAACCATCTGCACTTACTGTGAATTTGTAATCATCTTCATACAAACCAGTTATTGTTGCGTCACCACTAGCATCTGTTGTTGCTGTGAATAAAGTAGCTGTGTTTGTATTTTCTAGATCAATACTTGCATTTTCAACAGTATTTTGATCAACATCACTTACATGGAATCTCATTTCATATGTTGGTACTGGTTTAACATAGAATCCAAGTATATTAGCATCTTCAAAATTTTCTGCTGAACATATAGTATTATCGATTGATGTATACATATTAATATCATAATCATCTACTTCGGTAGGTGTCCATGAAAAAGTTAAATCAAAAGCTGTATCTGTTGGATTGCTTTGTGTTTCAGTATATACAACACTAGCATCATCTGTTTTTGTTACAACAAGTTGAACATCAACAGTATCAGTCTGATTTTGAACTGTACCAAAAATATGTGCACTGACATCAAATGTTTCATTAACAATAGGATAAGGTTCACTTACCTCTAAATTATTGATTAATGTGTAACAATCAGGAATTTGATCAACAACAATTAAATCTTTAGTTGTTTCATCTTCTGTTGAGTTAGCACACTGATTATCAGTAACATCAGTAACTATTCTAATATTATATTTACCTGTTTCATCAGGTGTTGTGAATGAAAAAGGAACTGTTTTTGTTGAGTCTGCGAAAATCTTGATGTTCTTTGTTTGTGTTAGAACAACATCGTCATCTTCGTCTAGTAATTCAAACTTAACTTCTACATCTGCAGCATAATGATCAAACAATGGATGAGATTCGTCATTTTCTACAGGAACATAGTATGGAGCTTGATCAACAATATAAAAAGGACTATGTACATCTGCTAGAGTTGAAACAGGCACATTTATTGTAACTGGTTTGTTGTTTTCAACTTCATAAGGCACATTTAGATTATCAACTACTGCGTGACAGTTCTCTGCTTTTTCTAAAGTAACTGGGATTGAAAGTGGATTTGTATCAGCAACCCATCCCATATATTCCATAGGTAAATAACCATCAGCAAAGAAATATAATGCACTATAACCATAGTTACAGTTTGTTAGCACGTCATTACCTGTGCTAGTATAATCAATATAAGGTGTATATGATGTAGGAACATAACATTCATCATCATTACATGTATAGACTTCAGTAATAATATTGTTCACAGCACTACCTTGCTCATTAGTAAATGTCCATGTAACTGGTTTTACAGCTGCAAATACACTTGGGACTAGGACTAATGCCAAAAATAATGTTGCGATAATTTTTTTTGCATCCATTTTGTTTTCCTCCATACGAGTTAAGTTTTTGAAATATTATTTTGTAATTAAAGTAAAATAAAAAATTAATTTAGTTTGAATTAACACCTATGCCGCCGATGAATGAGCTTGCACCGTCACCTTCAGGAGTCGCACTAACACCTGCAGATGGACCTTTGTTGATTCCATATTTCATAGCAGCAGTAGCGATTTCAAATGATCTTACAGCTCTCTTGTAAGCTTCATGACCTGCTTTTTCTTGGCCAATTCTAAGATCAATTCTTTCATTTAGTTCTGTGAAATCCTGTGCACCTTGAGCATATGATTTATGATCTGTGTGCTTAGCTTCAAATTTCTTTGCTTCTTCAGGATTCATCTTTTCAAAAGTTTTCATAACTGCATTATCCAAATCAGTAATCAAATAAGCACCACTAACTTTTGCATAAAAACTGTCACCAAACTTTTCAGCTGCTGCATTCATCAAATTGTTAGCATAACTAACATCTCCATCATTCAATTTTTGTCTGATGTAATTGATCATTGTTGCTTCAGCTTTTGATGCATTACTTGCAATTGGTTTATAGAATTCTGTAACTACAGTTCTGTTAACAGGAGTTCCTCTTGATGTATCAACAACAGTTTTTGTTTCACTATAAGCTTCATAACTTAAGTTTTCAGAAACTGCTCTTGCAAGTGCAGGATGGTTTTCTAATGCTGCATCAATTGCATCATATTTGTTTAAAAGATTAGTGTCATAATTATTGTTCTTTTTTGCTTCTAGCTGTTTTTGTGCTAATGCTTTATCTCTTGTATTAATAACAGCTTGTGTTTGAGCTTCAGTTAAATCTGCTCTATTACCTTGAGCATCTATCTTAGCGTATTCTTTGATTGCTGCTCTTTCAAGTTCAGATTCTTCGTCGATACCTAATCTATTAAGAACACGATCATTTGCTAATCTAGTACTATTGTAATTTTGTGTTGATTCAAACTCGCCTTTCTTTTGATTTTGTTCACCTTTGTATGCTTGGAATCTATCATTAACTGTAGATGATTCAATCATACCAGAATTATAAGCTGCACCTGTTGGTGTTTGCTCATACGCTTTTTCTTCAATCTTATGCTTATGAACATGATGAGTTTGTCTTGTTCTTGATTTTCTTGCAAGTTCATCTAACTCTCTTGCAGTTTCAGATTTAGCTTCACTTGTAGTTGAAGAAACAGGTTGTTCTTTCATATTGATAATAGCATATCTTAAGTCATTTTTTTCACTAGGAGATAAGCTACTTTTGATAATACCTATTTTAGCTTGAAATGCGCTACCGTCTTTAGCCATTTCATATAATCTTTTCGCCTCTCGGCTATTAGATAATAGTTCTTGTACTCTAGCATTTATTTTCTCACTATGAGCTTGTATTAAATTTGCCATTTTATTTATTCCTCCAATTATAACATGTTAACATGATAAGATTTATCACCTTGGAATAGTTACATCATATATTAGTGAACATAATTATTTATAAAGCTTTTGCATAATCATTACTGCAGGGTGGTTACTATATATTTCTATTATTTAGAATTGCGAGCTGTTTATAAAAATTATTGTATTATATACGATAAATAATATATAAGTAAAAAGCAAAGCTTTTTAAAAAACCTCTAATTCTTAAGCAAAAAACACACAAAGGGGGCATAAAAATGGTTGCAAAAACATGCATTTCATGCAAAAAAACATTAACAAATGATGACGGAAGCATAATATTCAAATGTCCTAAATGCGGTTTTGAACTATGCAGATGTACACATTGCAGAAAAACTTCTGCTAAATATAAGTGCCCTAGCTGCGATTTTGAGGGCCCATAAAGAGGTATTTATAAAATGGCTTATGTTATTGTTAATTTAAAGATTACACCAGAGTCTGTTGAAGCAGATCTGAATCAAATAAAAGGAGAAGCAATCAAGAAGATTGAGGCTTTTGGAGGCCATGTTAATAAAACAGAGGAAGTCCCTATTGCGTTTGGACTAAAATCCTTAAATATTGCTTTTGGCATGCCTGAAGAAAAGGGCGCTACAGACCCTCTAGAAGAAGATCTTCAAACAATCGAGCACGTACAAAATGTTCAGGTAACAAGCGTGAGTAGAGCATTAGGTTGAGGTGAAAAATCATGGAAGAAGGCGATACAAGACTAGTTAGTATCAATACAATAAAAGAAGGTAGCGTTGTTGTCATTGATGATGAGGCCTGCAAGGTAATTTCACTTCAATCAGGTAAAGCAGGTAAACATGGTCACGCAAAAGTAAGACTTGCTGGTGTTGGTTTACTAGATAAAAAGAGAAGAGAAATCGTGATGCCTAGTGGCGACAATATAAAAATCCCAATCATAGATAAAAGAAATGCTCAAGTATTATCAGTATCAGGCAAATCAGCAAATGTGATGGACTCAGAGACCTTTGAAACATTTGATCTTGAAATTCCTGATGATCTAGAAGGACAAGTTGTTGAAGGATCAACAGTTGTTTACTGGGTAATACTTACAGCAAAAGTACTAAAACAAGTTAAATCAGAATAAGGTAAAGAAAAATGTTCAAAGAATCAGAAAATAGATTGTTCAAAAACATCTTTGTATGTAGAACATGTAAGGCTAAGATTAGAGCACCTATCATGAAGATATTAGCTGGCAAGGTCAAATGTAGGAAGTGCAAAGGCTATGCTCTAAGACCTAAGAGAAGAAAGTAAAGCTTTACTTTTTTTATTATTCTTTTTTTCTATATAAAACTTTAAATAACTAGTTAAATTTCTCCAAAATATGATACTTAAACAACTAAAACTAAGCAACATAAGGTCTTATGATAATGAAACTATTAATTTTAATCAAAACATAACCTTACTATCAGGAGATATTGGATGTGGTAAATCATCCATTTTATTGGCTATTGAATTTTCTTTGTTTGGTTTTGTTAAAGGAACAGTTAATGGAGATATGTTGTTAAGAAAAGGATGTACTTCGGGTTTTGCTGAACTTACATTTCAAATAGATGACCAATTGATAACAATAAAAAGAACCTTGAAAAAAACATCAAAAGATATTCAACAAGGTCCAGGATCAATTACAATAAATAATTCAACACAAGACTATACTGCAACTGAACTTAAAGACCGAATTTTGAATATTCTAGGTTATCCCAAATCATTATTGAAAACAAGCAAAGACTTAATATTCAGATATACTGTATATACTCCACAGGAATTGATGAAACAGATTCTTTTTGAAGATTCTGAACAAAGACTCAATTCATTAAGAAAGGTATTTGACATACAAAAATATAAGACCATTAAAGATAATCTCAATATTGCAAATTCTTTGTTTAGACAACAAATAACATACTTGAAGAATATTACCAAAGATCTTACTGATGTAGAATCTAAAATAAAAGAACTAGAGGAACATAAAATAAAAACTGATAAAGATATAGAGATAATCAATTCTAGATTAAACAATCTCAGAAAAGAGCTTGAAACAGATCAAACAATAAAAAAAGATTTTGATAACAAGATTAAAGAAATTAATGAAAAGAAAAAACTCATCCATAGTCACGAAGAATTGATAAGAACAAAGGAATTGCAGAACTCAGAACTTAAAACAAGCATTGACAAATATGATATTAACCTTAATGAAATAAAAACTAAATTACTCAAAGATATACCTAAAACAATTGATGAAACAGAAATACAAAATAAGATCCTAGAATTAAGCAAATCTGTGAACGAACACATTAGTAAAAAGAATATTCTAGAAAATAATATTAAAGTTTTCCAGCTTAATTTTAATGATTTGAATAAAAGAATTATTGAACTGAGAAGGAGCCTTATGAAAAAAACGGAAATTCTTAATAGTATTGAAGAGATTACAAAAAAAATAGAATCTTATAGAGATGTGAAAGAAAAACTAGATGACATGATAAAACAAAAACATCTAGCATCTGCCAGAATATACCAATTAAACTCAGAAATTGAAAAATCTAAGCAAAAAGCGGAAAAGATTAATGAACTTACAAACTGTCCTACATGCAAGCAAGATGTAAGCGATATGCATAAAGAAGATATAAAAAATAAAGAGTTGGAATTGATAAATAAGTATAAAAAAGAAATATTCGATCTGAAGCAAAAATCGAACCAGTTTGTTGATGATATTAATATATTAAATAAACAACACGAAGAGTTCTTGCATAATAAAAATAAACTTGTTGAACTTAACCTTGAAATGAAAGATATAGATAAAAAGCAAAAAGAATATGATGGTGCTTTTCTTAATCTTAACGAATCAAAAAATAATATAGAAAAGATAAAAAAAGAACTAGATATAGAAAATCAAACAGATATAGAAAAAATAAAGCACGAGCTTGAAGAACACAAGAATAAGCTTATTGAAGCGAAAAAAATAAATGCGATAATTGCTGAACAAAAAACACTCAATACAAAGATAGAAAGCATGAATAAGCTTATCAAGCAGTATTTGGAAATAATAGATAAAAATAATTTAAGCACAGAAGAATCAAAAAAGATTATGTTAAGACTAAAAGAAGAAATAAGCAACATAGATGTATCTAAACTAGAAGAACTAGATAAAGAAATAGAATTATTGAAATCTCAAATACATCAAAATGAAATCAATCTTAATGTTAATAAAAATGAATTGAATAACATAAGAAAGAATCTCTTAGAATATAATAATAAATTAAAGATCATATTAGAACACAAATCCAGATTAGATCATTTTGAAAAAACAAAAGACTGGATTAACAAAGATTTTGTAGAACTTATTGATATTATTGAAAAACAAACAATGTCATATGTCAATCAACAATTCAACGAGTATTTTCAAACATGGTTTGAAATGTTGATGGATAATGATATTAATGCACATATCGATGAAAATTTTTCCGTTATTGTCAATGTTGACGGATATGATTATGCTTTAGAAAGTCTGTCTGGCGGCGAGAAAACTGCAATTGCACTTGCATATAGATTAGCTCTTAATCAAGTTATCAATTCTATACAGATGAAGATTAAAACCAAGGATTTGCTTATTTTGGATGAACCTACTGATGGATTTAGTAAAGAACAACTAGATAGAGTAAGAGACATAATTAAAAACGCAAACGCAAAACAGATTATCATTGTAAGTCATGAGGCATTGTTAGAAAGTTTCGCAAATTATATAATTAAAATTGAAAAGATAAATGGAAAAAGTAAAGTTTTTTCTTAACATAATTAAATAGGAATAAAAATATAACTTAATAAGAAGTAAACAAAACATTTATATTCAATAATACAACCAAATAAGAAGCAATAATACAAAAACACTATCAAAACAGAAAATAACACAAGCAAATAAGAATTAATTCTACCTAATAAGAAATAAACAAATTTAAATAAGTACATAATCCAATTAAGTAGGAAAAAGGACTAGAATAAACAGATTAAATAGGATATATTAAAAACAATAGATTTATAAATAAATCCTCACTTAAATAAGAAGAAATAACCTATTAAATAAGAATATAAATGGATAGCAATAGCAAAAACCAACTTAATGGGAAAAAAGAGGTAGAAAAACCCACTAAAACAGAATTAAAGAGAGATTTACGGCTATTCGATGACAAGCTTTCTTCTTACAAAAATAAGTTAGATCAAAAACAATTACAAGTTCTCAACCAGATTAAGCAAAAATTCCAAGAATTAATCTATGCTCTTGAAACTGATGAAACACAAATTAGTGTACCATTGAGCATATTTGGTACAAATAACCTAGGTGCTCTAGAGATATTGGTCAAATATATGAAAGAAGAGCTCAATCTTTCTATTAAGCAGATTACAAAATTATTGAATAAAAACTATAACACAGTATGGAACACATACAATAAATCCATAACAAAACACAAAGAAAGGCTTTCTTATGATTCTTCAAGCGTAAAAATTCCTATTAGCATATTCTCAGAAAAAATATTAGGTCCACTAGAATCATTAGTTGTTTACATGAAAGAAATTCTGGATATGAAAAATTCTGAGATAGCTAGACTATTGCAAAAGAGTCAGAAGACAATTTGGAGCACATATGATAAAGCTAAGAAAAAACATGGCTAAGAAAAAAGAAAAAGGACAGAGAAATCACATGCATAAGTATGGAGATTTACCTTTAGTCATACTTAGCATTACATTGTTGATGTTTGCTGTGTTGTTAAATGTTAATTCAAATTTGACAGGTTACTCCACATATAATCAAACAATATTTTCCGAAAATTTTGAATCAGGACTAGAAAAATGGGAAATGTCCGGTAATGGTGATGCATGGGATAGTAAGAATTTAAATTCGTACGAAGGCAAATCACTAAGAGCTAAACCTAAAGGTGGTTTAAGTATTGCTGAAACAACAATAACAAATATAGAATCTGAAAATATAAAGTTATCATTCTACGCAATGACTGAAAATTTAGATTACGGAGAATATTTCAAAGCAGAATACTATGATGGAAGCAAATGGCATCTTTTGATAAGAGAACAAACAATAGATAACTATTCATTGTATGAATATGAACTAGATAATATCAGTGATGAAATATTATTGAGATTTGAATGTTTTGCTTTAGACAATAAAGATAAATGTTATATTGATAGTGTTAATATTGTAACTAATAATAGTGAAAAAATCAATGAAACGCAAATTGTTGAAGAAAGTAATGAAAATATACCTATTAAAGAAATTAACATCAAAGGTGCAGTTAAAGATTCAAAGAAAAATAAACTAACAACAACTTTTGAAATATCAAGTAATGATATTAAGTATGAAAAAACAAATAAAGATCACGATATTAAAATAAATTCAGGTAAATATAAAGTAAAGATAACTCCTGAAAATCATAAGATTAAAGAAATAGTTTATGATGATATTTATTTAGATTCAGATATTACTGAAATTGTTGAGATTGATGAAGTTGAAAATAAATATACTGAGTACAAAAAAGTATATGCAATCAATCCTATTTACACTAACTTTACAAATGCGACAGTAACAAGTATTGCTGAAGGTACATCATTATACAAATGTAAAGAATGGGACTTTGAAGCTCAAGAATGTTTAGGCACTTGGAATTTGTTCAAGACAGGATTAGTCCCTGGTGAAGAATATTCATTTATATTAACACCAGATGATCCAGGTTTTGCAGAAGATGAAAATAGTTGGTGGAATAACGAGTGGGAATATAGAAGAGATATAAACATAACAGAAACATCTGGTTCAGCTTTATCTGATTATGAAGTTGAATTAATGATAGATACTGCAACATTAATTTCTACAAATAAGATGAACAATGATTGTTCTGATTTAAGATTTATATCAAATGACACATCACTACCTTATTGGATTGAAGATGGTTGTAACACAGCAAATACATCTGTATGGGTTAACATAGGTAATTTGGATGAATCTGAT